>Ga0209319_1000286_pt1 | contig 74232 bp, 49 predicted proteins | sample RifGroE2_FD_184000 | JGI IMG/M metagenome (GOLD analysis project Ga0209319, IMG submission 184000) | Groundwater microbial communities from Rifle, Colorado - Groundwater E2 (SPAdes) (version 2) | ecosystem: Environmental > Aquatic > Deep subsurface > Groundwater | place: Rifle, Colorado, United...
AAAACATTACCGATGGTTTTAGAAGAAGTGTTAAAAGACGGCGATGTGCTTATCGCACAAGGGGCGGGGAATGTGAGTGCGATTGCCGCGAATTTGATGAAGCGAGGATTGAAGATTGAAGATTGAAGATTGAAGATTGAGGGAAGTCGCTACGCGATGGTTTTGATTTTGAATCCTGTAATCAAGTCGCAGGATGACAGAGAATTGCCTTAGAAAAAATAACAATGAGCCTAAAAGATAACAGTGAACATAAAAATGGAAATAATCACATGACGAAAAACAATTATCGCGGAAAATTATCCCATGACGTACCACTTGCAGGGTACACCTCTTGGCGTGTGGGTGGCCCAGCAAAGACTTTATATCAACCGGCCGATCGCGAAGATTTTGCTTATTTCTTATCGCAATTACCGCTTGAAGAGCCACTGCTCATTTTAGGCGCGGGATCGAATATGTTGGTGCGTGATCGCGGATTTTCAGGCACGGTGATCGTTTTAGCGGGCGCGCTCACAACGCTATCGCAAATGGATGCACAAACGATCTATGCCGAAAGCGGTGTTGCGGATCCAAAACTCGCGCGTTTTGCAATCGATCGAGGCTTACAAGGGCTAGAATTTTTAATTGGTATTCCGGGAACAGTTGGTGGTGCCTTAGCCATGAATGCGGGCGCTTATAAGGGTCGAGCCTGGACGCATGTCGTCGAAGTGGAAATGATCAATCGACACGGAGAGATAATCATTCGCAAACCAGAGGAATTTACCATTGCCTACCGGTCGGTTTCGCGACCAAAAGTCGATGAGTGGTTCTTAAGTGCGACGTTTCAATTGCCTTTTGGCGATATCGAAGCAATGCGTAAAACAGCGCAAGATATGCTGAAAAAACGTAAAGCGGCGCACCCCTTAAATTTCCCGAATGCAGGATCTGTCTTTTGTAATACGGATGCCTACATTGCAGGCAAGTTAATTGAATCTTGTGGATTGAAAGGATATCGCATCGGAGGCGCCAGCGTGTCAGAAAAGCATGCGAATTTTATTGTGAATGATCAAAACGCGACGGCGCATGATATTGAATCGCTGATGCATGCTGTGGTGAAAATCATTTTCGAAAAAACAGGCATGCAACTCGAATCAGAAGTGATTATTGTAGGAGAATAAAGTGAAAGCAGCCGTAGCACGACATCGCGCCAAGCAAGCCATTCTAAAAGAGTCAGCCCCTTCAACGCAGCGCTTGTTCGATCCTTATTTTATTATCATCGTGATTGCGTTAGTGGCGATTGGCTTAATTATGGTCGCATCAGCGTCGATGGCCATTTCAGAACGACAATTTCATCAGCCCTTTCATTACCTGTTTCGACAATTGCTTTATATGGCGTTTGGCGGTTTGGTGCTGTTGGTGCTCGTGCGTGTACCCCTGAAATTTTGGTATGAATCTAGCGGAACATTATTATTTACCGGTATGTTTTTGCTCGTGTTGATTTTGGTGCCTGGTTTGGGACATCAAGTCAATGGCAGTACGCGATGGTTAAGCTTTGGTCCGATTGGCATACAGGTTTCTGAATTTGTCAAATTGGCGATAATTTTATATTTAGCAGGATATTTAACTCGTCGTAATGATGAAGTGAGAACGCAAATCAGTGGTTTTATCAAACCGATGGCGATTTTAGGCGTCATTGTTTGCTTGTTGCTGATGGAACCTGATTTTGGTGCGGCCACGGTGATTATGATTACTGCACTGGCGATGATGTATTTATCCGGCGTTCGTTTATGGCAGTTTGCGGTTTTATTGCTCATTGTGATTGTCGCCATGGCGGGGCTCGCTGTGATGTCGCCTTATCGCATGGCGCGATTAACTGCTTTTTTAAATCCTTGGGCCTATCAATTTAATAGCGGTTATCAACTGACCCAATCGCTGATTGCCTTTGGACGAGGGGGCATTGATGGTGTGGGGCTAGGCGGCAGTGTTCAAAAATTATTTTATTTACCGGAAGCGCACACTGATTTCCTATTTGCTGTTTTAGCCGAGGAGCTTGGATTGCTCGGTATTCTATCGGTTATTGCTTTATACCTGATGTTGATTTGGCGAATTTTGTTGATGGGTCGTCGCGCACAATTAGTCGGCAATCATTTCGCAGGTTTTGCAGCCTATGGTTTTGGGATTTGGTTTGGTATACAAGCTTTTGTGAATATGGGCGTGAATGCCGGCGTGTTGCCGACCAAAGGCTTAACCTTACCGCTCTTGAGTTATGGTGGGAGTAGTATGCTCATTATTTTTATCGTCATTGCTATTTTACTGCGGGTCGATTATGAGTCTCGCCAATATGCATAAGAAAAGAAAAGCGCTCGCGCTTATTTCGGGAGGATTAGATTCTTTATTAGCAGCGAAAGTGATGCTTGAGCAAGGTTTGGTTGTCGAAGGCATCAATTTTTATAGTGGATTTTTTGGTGAAGGCAGTGGTGTTACGAGCGCGCGAAAACAGCGTAAAAATCAATCCTCCCAAGGCGCGGCATGGATTGCTCATGAGCTGAATATTCCTTTGCATGTGATTGATGTGGTCGAAGCGTTTAAACCCATTGTGGCGCATCCTCGACATGGTTATGGATCACAGCTCAATCCGTGTTTAGATTGCAAAATTTTCATTGTAAACCACGCTTTAGCCTTCGCGCGTGAAAATGGGTTCGATTTTTTAGTGAGCGGAGAAGTTTTAGGACAGCGACCGATGTCACAATTAAAACGACATTTGCCGATGGTTCAAAAGCAATCTGGTGCGGAAGACTTATTGTTGCGACCTTTATCCGCTAAATGTTTACCACCGACCTTGCCGGAACGCGAAGGGTGGGTCGATCGAGAAAAATTATACGATTTTACCGGCCGAGGGCGCAGGCCGCAAATTGCGTTAGCGCAACAATTTGGCTTTAAAACTTTTCCACAACCGGCGGGTGGCTGTTGGCTAACCGAAGAAGTATTTGCTGAGCGTTTAAGAGATTTTTGGCAGGCGCGAGGGGATCATGGCTATCAGGAACGTGATATTCAATTATTAAAAGTCGCGCGACATATTCGATTAAAGCCAGGTTTGAAAGTCATCATTGGGCGAGATGAAGTTGATAACGAGTATTTAGAGCGTTATAAGAACCATTTTATTTATGCGCAGTGTGTTGATGAATTAGGCCCGCTTGTGTTAATTGACGGTGTGATGCAGGAGGAAGATTTCCAAACGGTAGCTAATCTGGTTGCGCGATATAGTCGATCGAAGGGGGAGAAATCGTTATCCATCCAGTTTCAGTTTCCGGATGGGATGCGACGAGAGGTTATGACATGAACCGCGAAATCCGAAAAATTTTAAGCGTTATTTGCGTCGATGTAAAAAGGTCCTTTACGTTGTTTGAATCGAATCGTGATAAACCGATCAGCTACATTTGTTTGATCAGGTAAAAGATTTTCGTAGAGAGCGATCAAAAAAGATAGCGGTGTTTGTGAGGGATAAATTGTGTAATCGAAACCTTCTTTATTTCTTAAAGATTCAATGGCGCATTCTTCCTTAATATAATCGAGAACTAATTGTTTCATTCGCGATGATTCCTCGTTCGAACGGATCGTGTTTGCTTGTCGTTTTATGTACGTTTCCGCGACAGCATCCAATGTGTTTTTAAAAGATTCATTATGCTCGTATAAATGATCGACTCGTTTTTTGGGTGAATCAAATTCAGGTTGCTCTAATAATTGAGACCAAAAAATGACCCGAAAAGGAATAGTCATTGTATTGAGGTAATGTTGATTTCTATCAATCCACTCTTGGCCATTTTGTATCGAGAGCTGATAGGTTTGCGCTTCTGTTAATTGAGGAGAAACGATTTGCAAGGTAAATCGTTGAAGTAAATCAGCAACAAAAATGATGCATTGTTTGAAGTTTTTGTTAATTAAATAGACTGTTGAGAGAAATTTTTCTCCTTCATGATAAGCTTGTCCGACACTAATGGGCAATGCGCACGTTGATTGAAGAAATATCTGCTTTTTATCCTCAGCACGGACAAAATAAGCTTTTTTATAGCAGGGAATTTCCATGTGATGTGTTATCATGATTCTCTTCCATTGTTTAATTGTTCGATATGGTTGCTCAGCATGTTTCTGAAACATTCTTGTATTTTCATGATCTCAGCGAATAATTATAAAATATCTTATTCATGCTTCGATTTATTTACGGAATTACTCAAATTGGAGTTCATCCCGTTTTTTTCTTGTCTGTGTTCTCACGATGGATTGTTGATTCTATTTTATTTAAGGCATGATTGAGCTGTTTAGCTAACGAGGATACATGGGGTTTATCAAACATTGAGTTATGATTTCCTGGAGTATGATATAGCTCGAGGGGTTGCATGTTATATTTTTGCCAATGATTGTAAGGGTCCTGAATAGGCGCGAGATAATCTAATAATCTTGTCGCTTTAAATAATACAAGAGGATATTCGATGGGCTTTTTCATCGTGTAATTTTCGATAAGCTGACTGCGATGATGTTGGATTTTTAACAAGGAACTAGGACTTTTAATACCTTTTTCAAGAAATTGAGATTGAAAATGCTGATATTCTTTGAGGAGAAGCTTTTCGAGAAATTTTTTATCACGTAGTGTTTTTGGATAAAAAGCCCATCCATCAAGTAAGAAAATAGCAGCGATTTTTTCACCTGTGGCCTGTAGTTGATTAGCCATTTCAATTGCAACGGTTGCGCCTGATGAGGCGCCCCCTAAGAAATAAGGGCCGTGAGGCTGGGTGCGTTGAATGGCTTTGACGTAATAGCTTGCCATATCTTTTAAGCTGGAAAACATAGGCTTTTTTGATTCAATACCCGGATCCGCTATGCCGTAAAATGGGCGATCAGGATTTAACTGCTGTGCTAAATGCAGATAACAAAATACAGTGCCGCCGATAGGGTGGACTAAAAATAAAGGTGATTTATTACCAGCCTTTCGGAAAGGGACGATGAATGAGTCTTGCTGAGCGGCGCTTTTTTTGTTTTGATTTTTTTGTTTAAGGATTTTTCGGCTGATCGCTTCGATAGTCGATGTGGTTATGATGTCTTGTAAATTAAGTTCAACATGAAACGATCGTTTAATCGCTGCAATCAGTTGAAAAGCGGTAATGGAATCGCCTCCCCAGTCGAAGAAATCATCTTCAATATTGATTTGATCTGTTTTCAACAAGGATCTAAAAATTTTTATGAGCATTGTTTCGAGTTTGTTATGTTTGGTAGTGATTTTCTGGATGGGTAAATTCGAACGAGTTTTTTCAGGTTCGGGTAGTTTAGTTTTATCGATTTTTCCGTGAGGAGAAAGCGGTAATTGTTGGAGCTGAATAAAATAGGAAGGAATCATATAAAGAGGGAATATTTTTTTTAAATACTCTCGCAATACTGAAGCATCTTGATTAGGGGATTGATGATGTGCGGAGAAATAGGCGGCTAAATATTCTTTATGGGCATGTTCTTTTTTTATCACGATACAGTCTTGAATTTTAGGGTGTTTTCGTAAGGCTGATTCTATTTCTGTTAATTCTATACGGTATCCTCTAAATTTTATTTGAGTGTCCATGCGTTCGCTGAAATTTAAGTGACCTTTAGGGTCCCAGTAAACAAAATCCCCTGTTTTATAGAGCTTATTTTGATTGTGATGATAGGGGTTTCGTATGAATTTTTGGTGCGTAAGATCTGGGCGATTTAAATAACCGCGAGCCAGGTGTATACCGCTGATATAAAGTTCGCCTTTAATGCCGATCGGAACTTTTTGAAGATGACTGTCTAAAATATAAACTTGCGTATGGGTAAGGGGTCTTCCTATGTGTGGGGTATCGCCTGGCTGCAATGGAGAGGACATGCTAGCGCACACCGTTGTTTCCGTAGGGCCATACGCATTAATTAATTTGTAGTCCCGCCCCCATTTTTCAATAATCGATTGCGTACAAGGTTCTCCTGCGCTGATAATAGTTTTCAAATAAGGCCATTTTTTATTTCGTGTGACATTCAGTGCAAAAGGGAAAATTGTTGCGTGTGTTATTCGATACTGAGTTATCGCCTTTTCTAAAGGAAGGCCGGGGAGAACCTCTTCTTTGGGCGTGAGAATAAGGGCTCCACCCGCTAATAATGTTGTAAATAGTTCTGATACAAATGCATCGAATCCAAAAGAAGCCAGCGAGAGTACGCGGGAATGGGGAGTTAATCTAAATTGTTTTATTTGTGTGTTGACTAAATTCACAATGCCTCGATGCTCTATCATGACTCCTTTGGGTTTACCAGTAGATCCAGAAGTGTAAATCACATAAGCTAAATCATTCTTTTTGACTATATTTTTGAGATTGTCTGTCGGTTGTACATCGATTTTACTTTGTGATTGATCTAAATCTATAGTTTTTATTTTATTAATGCCAGGCAAGCTATGTTTTATTTTTGTTTGTGTTAATAAGAGAGAGGGACGGCTATCTTGCAAGATATAATGAATGCGCTCTTTAGGGTAATTGATGTCAATCGGGATATAAGCAGCGCCTGCTTTTAAAACGGCTAAAATGCTGATGATTTTATCGAAGCCGCGATCAATGGCAAGAGCGATACGCGATTCTGTTTTGATGCTAAAGGTCTTTAAGTAATGTGCGAGTTGATTTGCTTTTGCATTGAGCATCTGATAAGTCATCGATTGATTATTATATTCTAGCGCTGTTTTATGTGGGGTTTTATCAGCTTGATATTCAAACCATTCACACACAGTTGTGTATGTTTTTATTGATTTTTGTTGCGTCTGATTCCATTCTGCAAGTTTTTTATTATCCTGTTTTGTCAAAAAAGAGAGCTGGCGAATAGGGAGATGCGGTTGTCGAATAATATTTTCTAATAAAGAGAGATAATGTTGGATGAATTGATCGATAAACATTTTATCATACAACGCTGTGTTATATTCAATGCGCCCTATAATTTCATGTGTCCGATCATCTAATTCCATAGTGAGCGGAAATTTAGCAATGCCTGTGTGAATAGCCATTTGATTCATCGCCCATCGAGGATTTATTTGTTTCACCGTTGGCTCGAATATGAAAGCAATTTCAAAAGGGAGTGTTATCCCGGGGCGACTAGTTTTCACTAACGTTAAAAGTTCTTGAAATGGTATTGCATGATGAGCCAAATCGTTGGAGAGATTATTTTGCGTTTGAGCAAGTAGGTCGATAAAAGAAAGATTATTTGAGAAGTCAGAGCGGATGATGAGGGTGTTGATAAAATTTCCCAGCGTGTTTTCTATTTCTGGGCGATGACGATCTGAAACGACGCTACCGATACTGATGTCTTCAGTCTGTGTATAGCGATAGAGCAGCGTTTTAAACGCACATAATAAGCAGGCAAATAGCGTGGCTTGATGAGCTTGAGCCAAAGATTTTATTTTTGTTGCAAGGGGTTTTTGAATCTTAAAGGTTAATCGGTTGCCTTCATAAGAGGGTAATCGCGGTGGCGTGATATAAGCGCAGGGAAGCGTAAAAACGTTAAAATGAGAGAGGCGTTTTTTCCAGTAAACTTTATGGATTTTGTTTGCGGTTTGGTTCAGGCTTGTTTGCTGAAAGGTTGCATAATCTTGGTATTGAACAAGCGGAGAAGGTAATGCGTTTCTTGAGGTTATATTGCTATGATAAAGCGTATTGAGTTCTCGATAAAAAATTTCAAATAAGGAGGTGCCGTCGATAATAATATGATGAGCAGTAATGAATAATCTGAATTGTCGTGAACTTAATTTGATGAGTAAAAATCGAATGAGCGGAGCTTTGTGTAAATGAAATTTTTTCTTAGCAAGTCGTGTACCTGATATCAAAGTCTGAGATTTTCGTTCAGAGAGAGGGAGCTCGCTGAGATCGCGATAAGACAACTTAAATGTTTTTGATGCGTCGACGAGTTGAGTTGGGATACCTTTTTTTACGATGATTTTTGTTCTCAGGATATCATGTCGTTGGATAATCATCGCAATGGCAGTTTCCATTTGTTGAAGATTAATAGGTTCATTAAACAAAATATCTAAAGGTTCGTTGTAGAGTAGTGCATTTTGAGAAATAGCCTGATGATAGAAAATCAATTGTTGTTGATGCGTGAGCGGAATATTAGTTGTGATGCCTGTTGAGATGATAGTTGTTTTTGGATGAGGCGATTGTTTTTTCTTTAAAACAGAGGCGAGCTTTTTAATAGAGGCATGTTTGAAAACATCATCTAGGATTAAATTGCTGCCAAAGCGATGATTGATTTGTGTCGTTAGTCGAATGATAGATAGAGAATGAAGGCCCAGATTAAAAAAGTTATTTTGAACGCCCAGGTTGTTTGTTGGTATTTCTGTGACATTGCTGAGAATCTCTAACAGTAGTTTTTCTGTATCAGACGTGCTGATTCTTCTGTCTGTCGAGTACTGGTATTGATCATGAGGCATGCTCTTCAACTGTTCAGTGTCAATTTTTCCGTTGACTGTCAAAGGCATTTTATCCAAAATAATATAGGCGCTAGGAATCATATATGCCGGTAAGTGTTGTTTGAGGTATTTTCTTAACGCATCGAGATTTAATTTTTGCGAACGATTAACGACTAAATAAGCAACCAACTCTTTATCGAGATTGTCTTTTTGTCTGAGTAGTGTTATGGCTGTTTGAATTATGGGATATTGGGAAAGAGATAGGTTTATTTCGTCTAGTTCCACTCTAAATCCGCGGATTTTAACTTGATTATCCATACGGCCAATAAAATCAATATTACCATTCGGAAGTTGTTTGACCAAGTCACCACTTTTGTAAGCAATTTGCATTCCATTTTTTTTAAACGGAAAAGTAATAAATTTTTCCGAGGTGAGTTGAGATTGATTTAAGTAGCCACGAGCCAAGCCGTCGCCAAAAATCAATAACTCGCCTATTTCTCCTGGCTGAACAGGGTCCAATTGTTGATTGACTACCCAGAGCTTTGTATTAGAAACCGCTTTTCCTATGGGGATCGATAATTGATTTTTGGCGATTCGATGAATCGGATAATAAGTACTGAATGTGGTGCATTCTGTGGGACCATAAACGCTAACAAGATGTTTTGGAGCTTGTTTTTTTTCTGCCAGCACCTTTTTCATTATTTGAGGATTATGGGCTTCTCCGCCTGTGAAAACATAATTAAGCGTGGCAAAAAGCGTTGGATCGCTAAGGACTAATTCATTGAATAACGCGGTGGTCAGAAAAATGGTCGAAATTTTGTTATGTTGGAAAAATTTTTTCAAGTGAGGAGCTGATAGTGGCGTATTTTTAGATAAAGAAACGAGCGTTGCGCCGTTGAGTAAAGCGCCCCATATTTCGAAGGTGGCGGCATCAAATCCTATATTAGAAATCTGTGCAAACCGATCCTTGTAGGTGATGTGAACATAATTAGGGTGATTGACTAAATTGATGACACTGCGATGTTCAACCAATACGCCTTTTGGATTGCCTGTGGATCCGGAGGTATAGATTACGTAACATAAATTGGTTGGTTTTAATGGAATTTTTGGATTCTCGGCGGGTAGATTTTGTAGGTTACCGTCTCGGTCGTCAATATAAGTCATGCGTTTGGCTAATGACTGAAAGCGCTTTCCCAGTGATTTTGTTGTCAATAAGATCGGCGCTTGCGTATCGTTTAAAATAAATTCTATCCGTTGTGAGGGGTAGTGGTGATCAATCGGGACATAAGCACCACCCGCTTTTAAAATAGCGAGAGCGGCTATAACGAAATCGATGCTGCTTGTCAAATAGACCGCGACTAATGATTCATGCTTAATGTCTTGCTGAATTAAATAATGAGCCAAACGATTAGCGCGATCATTGAGTGCTTTATAAGGGATCGTGTGTTGATCTTCGATTAACGCTATTTTTTTCGGTCTTTTTTTGGCTTGGTATTCGAAATAATGAACAATAGTATTTGTAGTATTCAATATTTTTGGCTCATCTCGTCTCATGACTTCTCAGTCTTAATGTGTTTTGTTACATCTTACTTTTATTTGCTTTAACATGTAAAGAGTATTGGTGCGTATTTTAGCGTCTTGCATCATGGCTATTTCATTAAAATATGGGCTAAATAGACATGCTTGTTTTTCTTAAGTTCATGCCGCACATCAAAAAGCTTTGACAAAAACTAATACAGTGATTCTGGCATTCTATATCTAGCTGTATTTTTCTGATTTTCTCAATGCTATCTTCTTCTTTCGATTTTTATTTCTCCCCGTGATGGTATCTGTTGAACTTGAGGTTCCGTAGCTGTTTGATTTGTAGGCGATATTTTTCTCGGCCCAGCACGGAACGCTGCTACAAGTCCAGCACAGAAATTTTTTCTAGCGTCATGCAAAACGCTACTCGACTTACCAACGGGATTCGCATGACGGCCGCTAGATGTTAACCAAGCAGGAATAGCAGCAGGAGTTAAAGGAGATGTTTTTTTTGCGGGTAATACAAGCAAAGTTTCTGGATTAGTAGCATTAGGCATAGGGTGACGGGTCGCCTCATAAGGCGGTAACGCGGATTCACTTGTAGCTCGCCTTAAGGCTTGCGATGGAGTTGGTGGTGGGCTTGATGCTACCATCTCACTCTGTGGCGCGGGAACACAGGCGGTAAGCAGAGGGGTTAGACTGTCCAACATTGTTGAAAGCGAGTCAAACTCCATTCTACTTAAAACTGTTGCTGTTGTGGACGGCTTTGCTTTATAAAAAGTTACTTCGAGGCCGTTTTTTGCTTGTTTTACTATTGCCGTTGAATTTTCCCCGAAGATTTCTTTGCGACTTTCGGTTGCCTTAGGGAAGGCTGATGCATCGACATAAATTCGCACATTTGTTAGATCGAATATTCCTTTTTTTTCTAGGTCGTGGTCATATTCTTTTCCTACATAATCGACACGATTCGTTAAGTTAACGGGTTCCCCATACATATCAAATAATGGTACGCGTGTTGGAAATTCACGAATTACAGTACCCCGTGTGATGGCGACACGACAAATCATGCGCGCTTCTTCTTGGTGGGGGGTGGATACAGCAGATGACGATGAGCTTGAAGCGGCTACGGAAGGAGAGCTTGGTTCAGTCGGCGCGGTTTTGATATATTTCCTAACTAAAAATGTTTGTAATTCTTGAGCGAATTCAATGGCGAGTTTGATCGCCCCATCAGTTTTTTCTGGAATGATGGCGAGAAAGCCATCACCAGTCGATTTAACGATTTGTATTTTTCCTCGGTATTTTTTAAAAAGAGACAAATTTTCTGCTACACGCAAGAGTAAATTGGCTTCATCAATCATTCGGCCAGAAAAGCGTTTTGTTAAAGCAGTAAAATCTTGAATATCCAAGGAGAAAACAACGGCTTCATTATAAACTCTTTTAATGTTACGGAAATCACCTTTATTCCGGAGTTCTACTAATACATCTGAGGGAATGTGGCAATGTTCCATATTTGAAAACAATCGATTGATTTCAGCAGATTCTGCAACGTCCATCAAAGCGGCTATATCGTCAATTTCGTTTTGTTTTATGAATGTAGTTCTACAGACAAGATACGGGCCTTTGAAGCGACTACACCATTCAATTAATTGTGGATAAGGCGTTTTGGTTAGGGGATCAAGGGCAATATACCGATTACAGGCATGAATTGTTTTTCCGCTTTGACTGTATGCATCACTCAGTGTGTCAGGTGTTGTTTCTTCGATAGATTTTTCTTTTTGTACTGCTCGTGATTTTAATTGTTCTTTAGCCTTTTTGACAAACAAAGCTAACGCCGCTTGCTTTTGTGCGGAGGTAGAAGCTTTGGCCATCGCTGTTTTGGCTGAAGCAGTATCAGGGGACGGGGATCCAAAAAGTATATTCAGTTCATCAGGTGTATAGCTGCCAGCAGCCCATCGTTGTATAAATAGTCGTATAGGCAATTGAGAGCGATCATACTGACCTTTGTCGAAGGTTGGGTTGTAATCCGGAGAGCTTTCTTTTACTAAAAAATCCGCATAGGATTTCCCTTGAAATTCCTGAGCAGGGCGATGTATGTCTTCTGCGAACTTTTTACTTACTTGTATAATTTGTCCTGAACGAGTAGCTAATGCCCAACTGTTATCTCCATCGTCCTGTGTTCCAAAGTTTCTTGCGATGACTTCTTTTACTAGCATTTCATCTTGCAATATTGCTTCCAGCTTCTCGCTGTGTGTTTTGCATTCATTTTTAAGCGAATTCCCTTCATCGCAACAAGATTCTAAATCGAATAATAATTTGTCTGTTAATGCCACTACCTCATACGCGTTTACATCATTTATTGGTAATAGATGGTCTAACTGTTCTAGTTGAGATAGGATTGTTTTTCCTGTTGCTTGGGGCAAAGACGGAGGTAAGTTCTTTGGAATAGATGCGCGTAAAAAACCATGTATTTCTGTTAAAGGTTGCTGTATTTTTGATAAGGGCATACCTATCTCCTCTTTGATTATCGTGTACACAAAATTTATTGTTAATAAATATAGACCATATTTTCAAAAATGCTGGGATTAAATGGATTTTTTTGCTACTTGAGGGTGATGTTCCCCAGTTAAATATAAAAATTGATTTCAAGTCTATTCTGTGTTTTTATAAGACTATATTTTCCGTAATTTTCAATTAGTTATGTTTTTCTATGAAAAAAGTATTAATTCTTGCCGCAGGAACGGGCGGGCATATTTTCCCAGCACTGGCGATTGCCAAAGTGCTGCAACAGCAATCCGTTGAGATTGCGTGGATCGGTACGCCACAAGGATTAGAATCTAAATTGCTCGCTTCGGAGTCGATCCCGCTTTATAAAATTTCTGTGCAAGGGTTGCGTGGAAAAGGCATTAAACGTTGCTTGTTCGGATCGTTGCAAATGATTCTGGCTTTTTTCCAATCGCTGGGTATTATTCATCGATTCAAGCCGGATGTCGTTTTAGCCATGGGCGGGTTTGTGTGTGGTCCGAGCGGTATTGCAGCTTGGACATTACGAAAAAAACTTATTTTGCACGAGCAAAATGCGGTAGCAGGCCTCACCAATAAAATGCTCGCGCCTTTTGCTACAAAAATTTTAACGGGCTTTCCGGTGGTGAAGGGATTTCTTGCTTCGAAATGCCAGTATGTTGGCAATCCCATTCGATCCTCGATTGAAAATGTAGCGGCACCTGAGGCGCGCTTTCAAAATCGCACTGGCCCGATTCGATTATTGATTTTTGGGGGTAGCCAAGGCGCTACCTCTTTTAACCAGGAAATTCCGAAAGCGATCGCGCAATTACCCGAAGTATTACGGCCAGAAATTTGGCATCAATCGGGTGGCCAGTATTACGATCAGGCTGTTCAAGCGTATCAACAAGCACAGGTCGAAGCGAAAATCACGCCATTTATTCATGATATGGTGGAAGCTTATACGTGGGCCGATTTGGTTATTTGTCGATCGGGGGCGAGCAGCGTGGCCGAATTAAGCGCTATCGGTTTGGCAGCGATTTTAATTCCGTACCCGTATCATAAAGACGAGCAACAAAAATATAACGCGGAGTTTTTGGTCGAACATCATGCAGCGATTTTATTGATGCATCAAGACTTGCTCGAGGGCCAATTAGTTTCTGTGTTGTCTGATTTGTTGTCTTCTCGAGAAAAACTATTGTCGATGGCCAAGGCAGGTAGAATGCTTAGAAAAGCGCAGGTTGCCGAAGCGATTGTTCGCTTGATATAAGCTTCATTTAATGAGGGCGACTTTTAAATTAAACCCCTATCGCTCCGATCACTTTGCGGTATAATAGCGCTCTTTTAAATCAAGAAAATAATAATTTGGAGTGAAAGGCGCTATGCCAATTTACGAGTACGAATGTAAACAATGCGGTCATCGATTGGAGATGATCCAAAAGTTCAATGAAGCGCCACTGACGCGGTGTCCTGAGTGTGGAAAAAACACATTACAAAAATGTGTGTCATTGCCAAGCTTTCAATTGAAAGGGAGTGGATGGTACGAAACGGATTTTAAAAATAAAGGGACAAAGTCAGTAGAAACAAAAGAAACGACGCCTTCAACGGCTTCAACAAATTCCACTGAAACAAAAAATAAAAAACCAGGAGATCAAACTACATGAGCGCCATTCGTCGATATTTATTATCTGGATTATTGTTTTGGCTGCCAATTTTAGTGACGTTTTGGGTGTTACGATTTCTCGCAAATTTAATGGATGGTATTTTGAAATTATTACCGAATCAGTATCGTCCTGATTATCTACTCGGATTTCATATTCCTGGATTAGGCATTATCGTTACTGTTGTTTTGTTATTTTTTACCGGCATGATTGTGGCTAATTTTATTGGTAGAAAATTAGTGAAATTATGGGATGGGATTGTGCTTCGAATTCCCGTTGTGCGATCGATTTATAGTGGCGTACAACAAGTTATGCAGACGATTTTAAGTCCAGAAGGAAAAGCGTTTCGAAAAGTGATTTTGGTGGAATATCCGCGCAAAGGATTATGGAGCATTGCCTTTCAAACAGGGGATGGTTCGCCCGAAGTGAATGCAAAAGCAAGTGCGTCCGATATGATCACGATTTTTATTCCCACGACGCCAAATCCCACGTCGGGTTTTTTAATGATGGTGTCAAAACAAGACATTCATGAATTGGAGATGACGGTTGATCAGGCTTTTAAATTAGTGGTTTCATTGGGCGTGGTTCAGCCGGATATGGCAGCCAAATTGATTGAGAAAAAATAAAGGTAAAGGTTAATTATGCGAACACATTATTGTGGTGATTTAACGAAAACGCAGGTCGATGAACGTGTCGTTGTATGTGGTTGGGTCCACCGTCGTCGGGATTTAGGCGGCGTGATTTTCATTAACGTACGTGATCGATCAGGCGTCGTACAAGTGATTATCAATCCTGAAAAAAAGGCAGTTTTTAGCATCGCCGAGAAATTGAAGAATGAATTTATTGTCAAAATTACAGGGCTTGTTCGCGCGAGACCGGATTCAATGGCCAATGCGACAATGAAAACCGGTGCGATCGAAATCGACGCAGATGAAATTGAAATTTTATGTGAATCGGAAACGCCGCCTTTCCCGATTGATAATTATGTTCCGGTGAATGAAGAGCTGCGATTAAAATATCGTTATTTAGATTTACGTCGACCGGAAATGGCGGCGAATTTAGTTTTATCTGCAAGATTGGCGAAAGCGATTCGCCAGTATTTGGACGACCAGCATTTCCTCGAAATTGAAACGCCGATTTTAACGAAAGCGACGCCTGAAGGCGCGCGAGATTACTTGGTGCCGAGCCGTGTGCATCACGGTCATTTTTATGCGCTCCCACAATCACCCCAATTATTTAAACAAATTTTGATGATGGCGGGGATGGATCGTTATTATCAAATTGTGAAGTGTTTTCGTGATGAAGATTTACGGGCGGATCGTCAACCGGAATTTACGCAGCTCGATTTAGAGTTATCTTTTGTGACTGAGCGAGATATTCAAGACGTGATCGAAGGGATGATGCGATTTATTTTTAAAGCGGTGATTGATGTCGAGTTACCTGTTTTTGAACGCATGACATATGCTGAATCGATGAAGCGATTTGGTAGCGATAAACCCGATTTGCGCAATCCTTTAGAATTAGTTGATATTGCCGATCTTCTACGTGATTCATCGTTTACTGTTTTTTCGACAGTGGCGCAAAATCCATCGGGACGTATTGCGGCGTTGCGCGTGCCGAATGGTTGCCAACTCAGTCGAAAGCAATTGGATGAATATACGCAATTTGTCGGCATTTATGGCGCAAAAGGATTGGCCTATTTGAAGGTCAATGAGCTATCGCAAGGGATGGCTGGATTGCAATCGTCTCTGCTGAAATTTTTATCGCCAGAAACGGTGGCGGCAATTTTAAATCGAGCACAAGCCAAAACCGGCGATATTTTATTTATTTGTGCGGATAAAATTAAAGTCGTTAACGAATCGCTTGGCGCACTGCGATTAAAAGTCGGCGATGATTTGAGTTTAACGCAAGCCGGTTGGCGACCGCTTTGGGTCACAGAATTTCCGATGTTCGAAGAGATCGATGGGCAATGGACTTCAGCGCATCATCCCTTTACGGCGCCGGCTATTTCCGATATTGATCACATGAAAAACAATCCTGCGCAATGTTTGTCTCGCGCTTGGGATATGGTGTTGAATGGTAATGAATTAGGTAGTGGGTCGATGCGTATTTATGACGTCAAATTACAAATGGCTGTTTTTGAATTGCTGGGTATTGGCGCAGCAGAAGCGCAAGAAAAATTCGGATTTTTATTAGAAGCAATGCGTTATGGATGCCCGCCGATTGGTGGGATGGGTATTGGTTTTGGACGAATTGTGATGTTGATGGCAGGGGCAAAATCACTCAGAGAGGTGATGGCATTTCCGAAGACAACGACGGCGAGCTGCCCGTTAACAGATGCACCGTCTGTTATCAGCGATGCACAGTTGAAAGAGTTAGGGTTGAGAGTTGAGGATTGAGAAAAGTATTACGATATGGGTTACCGTATATTTTGAAATTGAACAGACAATGAGGGGATCACATGGCCGGACATTCCAAATGGGCGAACATTAAATTTCGCAAAGCAACACAAGATAAAAAACGCGGCAAGATTTTTACGAAATTTATTCGCGAAATCACGGTCGCTGCGCGTACGGGTGGTGGCGATCCCAATACCAATCCACGACTGCGTTTAGTCTTGGATAAAGCCTTTTCGCAAAATATGATGCGCGATACAGTGGAGCGAGCGATCAAGCGGGGTACGGGTGAAATTGCGGGTGAAAATGTCGAAGAGTTAATGTATGAAGGTTATGGTGCGGGTGGCGTTGCTGTGCTCGTGAATTGCATGACAGATAACCGTAATCGAACCGTGTCTGAAGTACGTCATGCTTTTTCAAAATTTGGTGGGCGCTTGGGCACAGACGGTTCAGTCTCTTATTTATTTAAAAAAGAAGGTGTGATTACATTTGAGCCGGGCAGTCCTGAAGATAAAATCATGGAAATTGCTTTAGAAAAAGGTGCCGATGATGTACGGGTGAATGAGGATGGATCGATTGACGTTATTACGCCGCCTGAAAATTTTGAACCTGTTAAAAACGCGATGCAGGAAAAAAATCTAATACCGGCCAATGCGGAAATCATGATGAATCCCACGACCGAAGTGCCGCTCGATCAAGACACTGCCGAAACGGTATTGCGATTAGTGGATGCGTTAGAAGAATTAGATGACGTGCAAGATGTTTACACGAATGCTGATATTTCCGATGAAATTATGCAAAAAATAGGCTCGCATTAATTTATGGCGATTTCCGTTTTAGGGATTGATCCGGGTTCGCGCATTACCGGTTATGGGATTATCGAAATCACCTCCAATCATCAACTGACGCATATCGCGCATGGATCGATTCCCGTAAAGTCGACCGATCTTGCTGAACAACTAAAAAAAATCTATACCGCAATTGATGAAATCATCGCGAAATATCGTCCGCAAGAAGTGTCTGTCGAACGCATTTTTATGCATGAAAATGCAAGTTCTGCATTGAAATTAGGACAAGCGCGCGGTGTTGCAATCGTCGCTGCTTCGCAACAGGCGCCGTTATTTGAATACACAGCCAGACAAGTCAAATTAGCGGTCGCAGGATATGGTGCTGCGACGAAAGAACAAATTCAATTGATGGTTTGTCGATTATTAAAGCTGACTGAGAAACCCGCAGTTGATGCGGCCGATGCGCTCGCGATTGCGATTTGCCATGCCCATAGCCGGAAGATGAATGCAGTGACGAAAACAGGATTGAGGATTGAGGATTGAGGATTGAGCATTAAGGATTGAGGGCAAGGCGGATATAAAAATGCGAAGTATTTTTTCGCCGAACGACGTGTCGCAGGGTGATGATGTTCTGTTATCTGGGGTATTGTCATCCCGCGGCGAAGACCGCGGGATCCAGTGAAAACACCCAATCTATATGTTGATTTTAGATGCTCGATTTTTCGGGAATGACAGCGACGAGGCAAAATTTTTTTGATCATTGATGAAGGAGTAATTTTATGATTGGACAATTGAAAGGTATAGTAAGCGAAAAAAATCCGCCCTTTATTCTAATTGACGTACAAGGGGTTGGATACGATTTGCAAGTGTCCATGAATACATTTTATCACGTGCCCGAAGTAGGTCAGTCGATCGCACTCTATACGCATTTGATTGTTCGAGAAGATGCGTTATTGCTTTATGGGTTTCATCAAAAAGCAGAACGTACCTTATTTCGCGAGTTGATTAAAGTGTCAGGCGTTGGAGCGAAAACAGCGCTGGCGATTTTATCGAGCATGGATCCGCAGTCATTTATTGTCGCCATTCAACAACAAGAAGTGTCGTATTTGTTATCCATTCCCGGGATTGGTCGAAAAACGGCCGAACGCTTAATTGTCGAAATGAAAGATCGTTTGTCCGATTGGACGACGAGTAGTGGCGCCGTTTCTGTTGATGCGATTACCGGCGATGCAACGATGGGATCGCGTGATCCTGCCAAAGATGCCATTAGTGCCTTAATATCGCTCGGCTATAAACCGCAAGATGCAAGTCGTGCAATCCATAAATTGATGCATCAAAATTTATCGACTGAAAATTTGATTAAAGAAGCGCTCAAACAGATGCGGTAAGAATGGGCTCAGGCTCTCTACTCGGATTCTCTTTTAAATTATAGTCTTTGTGAATAATTGTGAGAGTTAGACGGAATTGAAAATCATCTGCTAAAAAATGCTGATATTCGGGATTTGTGAAAAAATCATTTAACAACAAATCCCGATCTCATTGCAGCAACTGATCAAAGCCAGAAGTTAGTATTTATCTTTTAGGAACTACTAGATTGTTAAGATCTGTTAAAGCCTCAACAGTGCTTGCAGGGGGCTCGCTAGCGCTACCATTAAGCGATAAATAATTTTGCTGGTGTGAGGGGTGTTTTTTTTGTGCAGCTCGAGCCGTTGATAAGACAGCGCCTGTTTGCTGATGAGTCAAAAGTAATGCAACAACACTATCGTTTTCTTTTTGCGCTCGCTGTACCAATCCTTCTTCTATAGCGGCGCTAATAATTCCCTGGGGTGTATCTCTAATCTGTTTAGCTCGGCCAGATTGCATCCAGCGTGCTAATAATAGCGTGAGCAGTGGAGATAAGGGGTTGGAAACAGTGTCTGATACCAATTGCCACGTGGCCGAAGGAATCGGTGATAGGCTACTGATGCCTGCTGATGGAATACCGACAATTGATCGCCCTATTGTGGTTACTGGATCGAGTCGAGTGATAGTGGAAATCGTGCATTGACCTAATTGAAGCGCGCTGTTTACCGCGGCTGTAGTGCTATCATAAATTGAAGGAAGCGCTGCCAGCTTATCTAAACAAATGGGTTGAGTTGTACCGACTCCAGCAGCGTTTAATTGACTAAAAGCGCTCTCACCACCAGCTTCTATTTGCGCGCATGTATCGGATAAGGGAGGACAGGTAGATTGGATGGATGGAGAAGGGTTTGAAAATAAGGTTCCAATTGTGCTTCCAAAAAACCAGGTTAACAGCAGTCTGTCTACGACTGCCATTTTACGGATAGGACTTATTTCAGTGATGGAGTCTATTTTTTTCGTATCTCTCAATCCAATAAACAAGGTGGATAAAATCCAGAAACGGCTAGTGGTGCTGGTGTGATCTAAAAGTGTTCCATCCGCAGTCATATATTCCTCTTGGTTTCTGAGAATATGTATGGTTTCTAGAGCGCTAGAGGTCGTATAGCACCCTAGTGTACAAGCGGTGAATAGAGCTGCAAAATAGTCCATGGGTATTAAGCGGCGTAATAAGGCTAAAGGCATCATAGTCCCTAAAAATACCGCTAATGAAGTTGTATCAGTCGCCGTTGGTGGGACTGCTGGGCACATGAAGCCCTGTTTGATACGAGCATAAGCATCTAAAGAGGCTAAAGCATGTTGACTGGCTGTAAGGGCTCCTTGGAATTTACCTTCAAGGGGACCCGGTAACGGATTAGGGCAGCCTATTGCGTTTCGCGCGAAAGTTAAATCTAAATCGCGATAGGGAGATGATTCGGAGAGATGGCTTGCATCAGAGGATATTCTTGCTAATTGATCATTGCGCGATTTTGAGTCACTCAAGAATTGTTCATTTTGTTGTGTCGTTGCGGCATCTTTTTTATATTGTCCTCCAATTTGTTGTTCAACGACAGCAATGCTTGTACAGCCTAAGCAAACGTGTCCAATATACCGAAGTGCTTTTGCAATTTCTAACATAGTTCCATTTCTCATTTTTTATATTTTGTAGAGGCTAGATTATAGGTCATTCACCTTAAGAAACTATTAAGAAAAAGGCTTATTTCCCATATAAATGCACCGCACAATCGTTTGTCGTGCTGCTGGTACATTGTATAACACCGCCTGATTTTTGCCCGTTTGTGAAAGTGGATATTGAAGTATTATCTTTGTTGATATAGGACGCTTGTGTCCACCACGTTGAGTGCACATTATATTCACAGTCAATGCCGGACCATGTAACAGGAGGATCGGTAATTAAGGCATGGTTGAAAGAGATAGGATATCCGCTATCAATAGGAAATGCCGGATAAGAAGCAATAAAAGTATGTGAATTTCCAGCGTCGTCTTGTACAACGATCGCGTTTTTAGTCTGATGAGTATTCGGATCAATAATTGCATTAGGTTCCGGGCACCTTAACGTATTACTTTGCACGCTGAGAGTGACTTGCGCATTATGGGTACTTTTCCCGACATTATTTTTCGCGCTGATGGTTAATGTGTAACTGCCCTGTGAAATGACTTTATCGGTTGGTAATTGAACGCTGAATTGAGATTCATTATTGTTAACTAAGATAATATTTGCTGGGCCATCTTCTAATGTGAATGTCATCGGTCCGCCGTTGTTAGTGTCGAAATATGCATTTTTATCGAGTAAGGCAGAACTGGTTCCTTGGTAAACGTTAATCGGTCCTGGCGTTTGAGCCACAGGCGTTGGAATTGATTTGGCGATGACTTGATAGGAAACGTATTGTGGATTGGGATTAAATCCAATGCCATCATTATTGATACCATCTTTGATCGCGATTTGATCGCTTGAAGGATCGGTTGCTGCAGTGGGAGTTCCATTAGCGACAATGTCTTTGCATTCGGGATTACTGGTTGCTTGTTTTAATGATAAAGAGACGCCCGTGATTTGAGCATCCTGAATTGTCGGTAATGTTTTGAATGTCGCGGCTGTATCGGTTGTATCGCCAGCACAGGTTGTTCCCAGTTTTGTGTCGGCGGAAATCGCTTCGCCAATGATGAAAACAGGGGGTGTTGCGATTGTTTGCACTATGGGACGGCTACCAATTTTAACTATCCAATTTTGCGTTTGTGTTTGAGCGTCATCATCTTTGACGGTGAGGATGATGTTATCACCGGCAGTTATTGAAATCGGTGTACCAGAAAGGATGACGTCGTAATGGTTCGCTGTAGTTTGCTGAATGGTAGAGAGTAAACCATGTAAATCACCTGATAATGTGATTTGTTTTTGCGGATCAGCGAAAGAGCCTGTGACTGAAGCGATCGTATACGATGGATTTTCTTCATGCACGATGAAAGTATGCGTATCTTTCATTTGAATATCGGGTACAGCATCGACATTACCGGAAGACGCATCAGGCGCTGTAATTTGACCGGCATTTGTAGAGATTTTAGATATCACTAACGGTGTTGCTTTAAATGAAGCAGGTGTTCCAGAAATCGTGATTGTCGCTAAATGTTGTTCGTCGTCGTAATTAATTTGACTTATCAGCCCGTGCAAATCAGTGGGATTTAAGGCGAGCGTATGATCGAGTGCAAATCCTTGACCGTCGATGGTAGCAATCGTTTGATCAGCAACCGGCACACCAGCCGTTAGATGTAAATCCGTCGGCGTGACAACCGGTCGATTGGCAATGATTAATTTCCAATTTACGTCTGCTGCTGACTGTTGATATTTATCTTTAGCACTAATCGTTACTATTTCGCCGGATGGATCGGTTGTTGAAGTAGCTGAGCCTGATAAAGTAACTGCATAAGTTGAAGCGGAATTCGAAACAGGCGAAATTGTCATTGTCAATCCGTGTAAATCACCGATTGTTTTTATTTCATTTTGTGGATCATCGAACATGCCTTGAACCGTTGCGATTTGGAATGAATCCGTTTTACCCGTGACGAAGACGGGGGAACCAGTAGAAGGCGTGATTGCAGGTGCAGCAGGGTTGTTTACAGAGAATTCTCCTGAAGATTGATTCGTGATCGACAATCCGAGATTGTTCGTCGCAGAAATGTTAAGTGTTTGCGGCGCAGTTGTTATTGTAGTGGGTGTGCCGTTTAATATGATTGAAGCGGATGTGGGCGTGCAATTGACTGCCGCAGTTAATCCATCGATGCTGGGTTTTGAAATGATGATTGGCGTCGATGAGCAATCGAATGCGCCACTACCAGGCAGGACAGTGGCGATCTCGACATTATCAATCGACTTATCAATCGTAAATGTTTGTGCAGTCGAAGCGGTAACAGTGGGTTTATTCCCAATCGTCAAAGTATAAATCGCGAATGCTTGATTATCGGGATAAAGTGTTGAGATACCTTTATTATTCGTAGCGCTGATTCGAACCGTGACCGTGCCGACGGGGGCAGTCGCTGAGAGGGTTCCCATCAGTTGATTGTTTTGAATGCTTAATCCATAGGGGTTTCCAGTAATCAAGTGCCCCTGTGCATCGATAAAGCTGAGATTATCATTCGTAAATGACGGCGGTCCTGCGTCGATGGGCGAGCTAAAATGTTGATCTAAATCACCAATGGGGGTGAAAGTTGATCCGGGGGCAAATGTGCCCGAGCCTAAGTTACGTTGTTGATCGGTGGTGATTAACGGAGGGCCGGTAATTTTGAATGTACCTGTCGTGCCGGATATAGAAGCGCCATTACTGCTTCGAACATTCGATAACACCAATGAGGCTGTTGAAAAAGTCGGTGCCGTGGGTGCCGTGGTTAAGGTGACGTAGGCCCTATGTGTTGGATCGTGGGCGTCGAGTGTCAATTGCGGCGTTAAGCCGTCCGTTGTTCCAGTAATAGTCGCTTGAGAGAGATCGAGCGTGCCATTATAGGCTTCAATTGTTGCAATGGTATTATTGCCCGGCGTAGGGGTTTGTCCGATTTGTAAATCGTTTTGTAAATCAGTGGTCGTTATCGAAATGGCAGGAGCAATAGTAATATTTAACGTATTGTGAGAAGGATTAAGCGGATTGATATTGTTGATGGCCTGCAACGAGATTGTTTTTGTTCCAGAGGTCATAGTCGCAGGCACTGTGATATTGAATTGTGATACATTGCTCGGGTTGTTTTGAATGATGATGCCATCGGTTGTGCTCAGAGAGTTGAATGAAAGATCACCGCTATTCGTTGGGTTTTTAAAATAAAGCGATTTATCAAGAGAGATTGTTTCTCCTTGATAAAGTGTTTGAGCCGGTGGATTGACCACGGGTTGTGGTGCGCCTTCGATATTGAGCGTCCATGTTGCATCAGGAGCGGTTTTATCATAGCTGTTTTTAATACCGGAAATCCTCACGTTAATCGGCGTATAGGTGGGTTCATTCGGTATTCCAGAAATCGTAATCGTTGCATGCGTGGTTGATATAGAGTGAATTTGTGCGTTTAGGTTATTACCGATAGCGATATCTGTATCGGGCGTAGTTGAGCCATTGACCGCAATCGTTTGCTGCAAAGTTCCCTCATTAGCTTGAATATCGGCGATTTTAAATGTCTCAGTTTGCTGATAGAGAAAATCATGTGTGTATGTTTGAATGTCGGGACTTTGAGCGTCAGTGACCGTTAATAGGTAAATCGCTGCATCGGCGGATGTGCCTTGTGCATTGGTTGCGGTAATCCATACATTATAAACACCGGCTTCAACCGTGGGCGCGATGGTTCCAGCAAGCTGATATTGGCCATTATTTGGCTGAATGACCAATCCAAAATGAGAAGATAAATCAGTGGTCGACCCTTGTTTATAAAGGCGCAAATTGTTTTTTGTGGTAAAGGTTAAATCGCCACCTTGGACTGGATTCAAGAAATTCGCGGCCAAATCATGCGTTGCGGCATTGCCGATAAAAGCATCACCGGGATGTGCATTGCTGGTGCCGAGATTCACTTTGCCGGTATCCACAAACGGGGCGCCAGCGATTTGTAGAGTGAAATTTTGTGGGTCAGCGCTTTCATGATAACTATTTTTTAGTCCGGCGATAGTCAGTGTTTCCGAAGCGATGGTTGGATTGATGAGTGCTTGCGATGAGCTTAAATATAAATATTTTTCTTGCGTTGTTCCTTCGGAGGCGGGAATGCTGGCAATGAGTTGATGACTATTATTCTGATTCCAATCATTGAGAGACAAGCCATTGATGGTGATAGCACTCGTGTCCAAGGTGCCATCCGTTGTGTTTAAAATAGCTATTTTTCTTGCTGAAAGCGTTTGTCCTGCCATGAAATAATTTGGTGTGATGGGTTGCAGCTGAACGGTTGGTTTAGTGACGGCAGTAATGGTTAATTGATAATGGGCACAATCATTCGGTGATGCCGATGTCCCTTCGGCATTCACTGCGCAGATGAAAATGGTTTGGGGCGTTGTGCTGATCGGTGCTGTATTGCTGATTGCACCACTTAACGTATAGGTGCCAAGTGACGCATTCGGCGTTAAGGTTAAACCGTACGTGCTCGAAACGTCAGAGATTTGATCGGCGGATAAATTCAGCGTCGTTATAGCGCCGCTCTTAGTTGGATTATGAAAGAGTGTTGCCGTATTTAGCGTGATTGGTGTAACTGAATCCCCTGGATGCAAGGTCGCGCTGCCTACATTTTGTTGAGCCGGATCGACATAAGGGTTGCCCGCAATATTCAGTTTGAATATGGCATCTTCGGCTTGTGCGCCAAGGGAATTAGTAATGCCGTGAATGGTTAATGATTCTTCGGTTAAGGTCGGGGATGTGATAGCACCGACAAATTGTAGGTGTCCAGTGGTGGGATTGCCGGGATCATCCCCTATAAATTCAGCGTGTAGGCCATGCGCATTCCAATGACTGAGGGCGATATTGTTAATCGTGATTTGATCAGGGTTTTTAATTACGCCATCATTCGCTTGGATATTTGCGATGGTGTAGTGAATGGTTGCTCCGTTATCGAAATGATCATTAGGGTTGATCGTGATATTCGGTAAATTGATCGCACGAATGTTGAAATGATAATGTGCCGATTCGGTAGGATCTGAAAACGCGATATCATTTTTTGCTTGGACGACAAACATATGGCTTCCCGTGGTTGTTGGGGCATTCGTTTTAATCGTGCCCACAAGATTGCCGTTGCTGTCTGCAAAAATCCCATAGGTATTTTGAACATAAGTAGGATCAGTGCTAACGGCTGGCTCTGTCACTTGAAATTGATCGATGTGAATAGCACCACTTTGTGTCGGATTGCTAAAATGATCAGCGAGCTGATTCACAGCGTTAAATGATTGTCCCGGCGTATACGTGATATCTTCGCCGCCTAAATCAGCGGTAGAGCTATTAATGACAGGAGCGCCTCGAATCGTTAGAGGGATAATGAGTGGGGTGGTTTGAGTTTTACCCGCCACATTGGTAGCCCCGGTGAACGTGATGGTTTCCGATTGAAACGTCGATGTCGTGGGTGTTCCTTCGAGAAAAACAGTGGCTTCAGTCGGATGGGTTGGATCATTGGGTTTCAAGAGGGTGGTTAAGCCATGTCCTGTCCACTGTAAAACGGGGATGCCGTTCATTTTGATGGAATCAAGAATGATCGGACTATCGATTGATTGGATGGTCGCGATGGCGATACTGTTTTCTTGGCCGCGCGAAAAAATAGCTTTATCGAGAGGAGAATCGCCAGGCGTTTCTATGGTTTGTACGGTTAATTGATAAGTAGCAAAAGTGGTCGACCAACCGAGTGCATTATGGGCGATAATTTTTAAAGTGACTCCCGGTGTAGCTGTCGATGGCGCGTCGAGCGGAATCTGCCCCCATAAATTGCCATTCGCATCGAGCGTTAAATGATAAGTGGTCGCCAGCGATTGCGTATCCGCGCTAAAGCTAAATTGATCAATCGGCCCGCTTTTTATCGGATTTTTAAAATGTGCTCCAAGGCCTATGATCGTTGTTAATGCTTGGCCTTGTTTTAATGTCCCCGCACCTAAGCTGGATTGAGCAGGGTCAACCTGTGGGATATCGGCGACATTCAATGAGAAAAGCGCTGCATTGCTTTGTGATTCACCATAACTATTTTTGATACCCGTAATGGTTAATGTATCGGGTTGTGCATAAGTAGCTTGCGTGATTTGAGTGGCGGATAGAGCGAGTGTTGCCGCGGTATGATCATTGTTCGGCGTATAGGTTAAAGTCAACCCATGCGGCGCATTTTGATTCCAAATATCCAGGGATTGCCCATTGATTTGCATCGCGCTGGTATCCAAAGTGCCTTCGCCGGCATAAATCGTGGCAATGATGGTTGAAGATAAGGGTTGACCGACGGTCAGATGATCGATCGGTTGAATGATCAGATTGGGATTGTCGGCATTGTTGATGGTGAGATGATAAATCGCGCAATTTTTCGCAATGCCGATCGTGTTTTCAGCGCAGATTTGAATGCGATGATGATCAATATAAGGGGCGCCTTGTGCAATGGTTCCCGAAAGATTGCCATCATCCGCTGACAATCCATATGTTGCTTTTACATCGGTCGATGGCGAATCCAAATCGGTGAGGTGAAAATTCGTTTTGATAGGGCCACTTCCTGTGGGGTTATCAAAATAGGAGGCTAAATTTTGAATCGGTGTAAACGCATCAGTTGGATGATAATAGGTACTGGCGCCACCTAAATCAGCATAGGTAGATTTGACGTTAGGAGTTGATGCAATATAAAACGTAAACAATCGATCAACAGCCGTTTGATGATAAGAATTCGAGATACCTGTTAAATTGATTTGCCCGAATGCAGTTAGATAAGTCGGTGTGGTTAACGCGCTATTTGAAGTTAATAGAATTTGTGCATGCTGAAGTGTAATGTTTTCAATCGATGCGGTGAGACCATAAGGATTTTGTGCATTCCAGTTCGTTATCGACAAACCACTTAATTGTAGCGTGCTAGATAGATCGGTTAAAACACCATTATTCGCATAAATATCCGCCATGACATAATGGCTAATTATTTGTCCGGTTTTAAAATTCGGTGGTGTTGCGGTGGCATCATGGTTGATAACGGAGGGTAACTGTGGCGCGCCAATATTCAAATGATAAACAGCATAGGAAGTCGAGATGCCCTTGTTATTGACGGCAAAAACCTGGATCAATCGATTGGTCAGTGGCTGTAGATCCGCTGGAATATTGCCCACAAGATGGCCTTCGGCATCCACCGATAAACCGTAGGTTTGAGTTACATTCAGGGTGGGATCTTTTGCATCTTTTAAGAGGTAGCCGCTAATGGGTCCACTTATTGATGGCAGTGGATTATCAAAATGCGTGCTCACGTCGATCGATGTAAACGGGTCTGTGGGTAAATAGGTAGTATCTTCGCCACCCAAATCTGGTGAAGTGTTCACTTGCGGAGGGCCAGCAATTTTTAATAAAAATGTTTGCGGGGTTGCGATGTCGCCGTAAGTGTTTTTAAACCCGCTGATGGTTAGGCCGACTTCGGATAAAGTGACTGTCGATAAATTATTGCTTGTGAGCTGTAAAGTCGCGTTCGTATAGCCATTGAGAGGAGTTGATAAGAGATTTTGAAACAATGGTTTAACGCGGCTCGTGTTAGCTGATTGTCCCCATAGGATCGATGCGGTGAGATGATAAGGATTGCTGCTGTTCCATTCTGCTAAAGAAGCGCCATTAATTTGAATGGCGGCATTTTGATCGAGCGATCCATCGCCTGATGAAATAATCGCTGCATTATAATTCAAGGGCTGTCCCGCTTCAAAATGATCGACATCATGGATCTGGATCGTCGGAGGTATGGCGGCTCTAATTTGTAAATGATAAACGGCCGCATCGGTTGAAAGGCCGACGGCATTTCTAGCTTGCACCTGAATATCTGTTGTGCCAATCGGCGCTGTGTTTTTCAGCGTACCAGTTAATTCGCCTTGTCCATTCACCGATAAACCGAATTTATTTTCGACATCCTGTTTCCCATTTTCGCTTAAGACAAAGCTTGAGATATTGCCGCTATAATTCGGCATGGGATTGTTAAAGCGATCGGCCAGAGGACCAATAGGTGTTGAGGGTGAAAAAGGTTGACCTTGTCGATAAACGATATCTTGACCGCCTAAATCCGATGCGGCTGTTTTAACGAAAGGAGCGCCGGTGATGATGAGCGAATAAGTTTGCGGTGTTGTTTGGCTTTTGCCGAGTGTATTTTGAACGCCGCTGATGGTTAGCGTTTCTGGCGCTAAAGTGGGGTTTATTAGCGTATTCGATTGTAGATTGATGTAAGCGGTTGTGGGATGCGTGTCATTGTCATACGTAATATTGGTTGTGAGTCCATATTGTGTTTGCCAATGGGTTGAGGGTGAGGAAGAAACTTGAATGGAATTTTTTACTAATTCTCCATCTCCGGCAGTAATCGTTGCGATACGTTCGTTGATGTTACTTTGTCCTTGGGTGAACGCTGTGGTTGTGGGTGTGATTTGAATGCTTGGTATAGCGGTGGATTGAATGTTAAGCGCATAAGTGGCGTAGGTGTTGGATGTGCCGATATCATTAGCGACGTGTATTTGAATGATAGCGGGATGACCGGGTTGAGTGGCGGGGGCATTCGGTAAAATGACGCCTTGTAAATTTCCTTGATGATCGACCGATAGACCGTATGTCGCGCTTACGTCGATACCAGTTTCTCCATCAATCGACAATTTGAAAGTGGTTGGATCTGTTTTAATGTCGCCGCTTTTTGTGGGATTGTTAAATCGATTGTTTGCTCCGCTCGTTAAAACATTAACGGGAATGAACGGCGAGCCTTGTTTGTAAGTTATATTTTCGCCGCCTAAATTTTGATATGGCGGGTTGATGCTTGGCGGTGCGGCGATCGCTAATGTAAAACTTTGTGGCTGAGCTTGTACTTTTCCGTATGTGTTTTTAACGCCGCTGAGCGTGAGCATTGTATTATCGTTTGGAAAAGTCGGTTGTGCTCCAGCGTCATTGCTTTTTAATGTGATTGTCGCGAGGGTAGGATGATCATTATTATCGTAAGTGATCTCGGTGTGTACGCCATGGGCATCATCTGTCCAGCTATTCGCCGGGATACCGTTAATTAACAGGGTATTTTTTTGTAATTCCCCATCGCCGGCTTTGATTGTCGCCAGCGTGTAATCGATGGCATTACCCTGAATGAAATAATCATTTTGATTGATTGAAACGTGCGGGTCGTTGGTGGGGAGAATCGTTAAATTATAAGTAGCCGCAATCGTTGACTCGCCGAGTGCATTCGATGCGTAGATGTTAAGCGTCGTTGTTCCTATGGGCGCATTGCTTGGGATCATTCCGATTAAATTGCCATTGTCATCAATTGCGAGCCCGTCGCTTGTAGGCGCATCTAATCTAAAATGCGTGATCGGGCCGCTGTCGGTTGGGTTGTTAAAATACAATGCGAGATAGGTCATGGCAATAAATTCTTCGCCTTGTTTAAAACTGCCCGCGCCTAAATTATTTTTAACTGTCGGAATCCCGGCGACATTTAACGTAAAATGGGCAGGGCTAGATTGCGATAATCCATGGCTATTTTGTAATCCGGTGATTGATAAAATTTTTGGCGATAAGGTGGCATCGCTGACCTGATTGCTTTGTAATAATAATTCCGCTGACGTGGCATTGGTGTTTTGAAGGACAGCGTGCAAACCGTGTTCGCTCCAACTTTGATACGGCACGTTGTTAATTTGTAATTGGCTGACATCGAGATCGCCTTCGCCGGATTGCAGCGTCGCAATGGCTATTGGAGAAACGGATTTGCCTTCGACAAATGTTTGTGATGGCGCCGACGAAACGATTGTGTTCGGTGCGAGTGTTGCTGAAATCGTGAGCTGATAAACAGCAGGCGAAGAAGATTGTCCGCTGCTATTGACTGCATAAACGTCGATGTCAATATGACCCATCGGTGCATTGGGTTTAATAGCACCAGTTAAATTACCGTTAACAACTGATAACCCATATTTTTCTTCGACATCATGTTGGCCATTTTCTTCGAGAATGAAATTTGAAATCGTGCTGCTGCCGGAGGGATTATTAAAATAACCCGCTAAATTCGAGAGGGTGTTGAAAGTGTCGCCAGGATGATAGGTAATGCTCGCGCCACCTAAATCTTCAGTATTAACAATGGGTATGCTACCAATATTGAAATGAAAAATTTGTGAATCAGCGGATTGGCCATAAGAATTGATAATGCCAGTCATTTGAATGGCGGCAGTCGATAACGTGGGCAACGATAAATGATCAGCAGAAGTCAATTGCAGCTCATCGTGTTGTGGCGAATCTTGTTTTATTGTGGCAATCAATCCATAAGGATTTTCGCTATTCCAAAGTGATAACGGTTGGCCGTTCAGTCGAAGCGTTGTGTTTTGATTCGGTAATGTGCCGTTGGGATTTGACTCTTGAATGTCAGCCACGAGATAAGGCGATGCTATCGTTTGTCCGACTTGAAAGGGTGATGGTATGGTTGTCGCATCATGTGGTGTGACAACGGGTTTTTGCGCAGTGTTAATCGTTAACACATAAACGGCTGCATCGGATGAGGTGCCTTGTATATTGCTCGCTGTGATAAATAGGTTATACGTACCGGCTGAAACAGTGGGCGCAATCGCGCCAACAAGCTGATAGTGGCCGCTATTTTGTTGAATGAATAATCCAAAACCAGAAGATAAATCAGTTGTGCTGCCTTGTTTATAAATGCGCAAATTGGCTGATGTGGGAAAAGTTAAATTGCCACTGTCGATGGGATTGAAAAAGTTTGCAGCTAAGTTTTGCGTGGCGATGTTGCCGGTAAAAGTATCAGCGGGATACGCGCTGCTCGTGCCCAAATTTACTTTGCTCGTATCAACAAATGGCGCGCCGGCGATGGATAAGGAAAATGCGGCGGGATTTGCCGTTTTTCCATAACTGTTAGTCACACCTGAAATTGTGAGCGGAATGGAATTGAGCGTTGATTGCGTGATCGCAGTTGTGCCAGAAGAGGTGGTTAATACCACCTGTGCTGATGTGGGGTGATCGACATCAGCGCCAATATAGTTGACCTGCGTCATCAAACCGTATTTTGATAAATCAACGCCAGTAGGCGGATTTGCTTGAATGGTTTTTTGTAAGGTGCCATCCGTTGGATTGATATTTGCGATCACGAGTTGATTAATACTATCACCGATGGAAAAGAAATTTTTCGGATAAATTGTAACTGTCGGCGCATCGGGTTGACTAAGGTGTAATAAATAACTAACCGGTGTTGTTGAATTGCCGTATTGATTGCTTGCTGTTAGTTGTAAAGTGATTTCGGATAATTGGCTTGAATTTTTAATGCCAGGCGAAATAATGCTCAAGCCATCCGGCGCAATTTGAATGTCGTAGACATCGCTCACAGAAGCGGTCGGATCTTCTTTTACTTTTAAATGATACGTTAAGGGATTGCCGTAACTGGGATTGCTAAAAGAAGCAGCAATTTTAGGAATGGTTAACGGATCACCTGTTTTGAAACTGCCTTCATCGATTACACTTTGGGGGATTGCGATCGGTGCGCCGGAAACATCGTAACTGATCGAAACAGGCTCGGCTGTTTCACCATAACTATTTTCAACATTTGAAATTTCTATCGACGCGGGTTGATTGTTAAATGTCGGCACGGCTTGATCATTCGTCGATAAATGAATGCAAGCATCAAATCCCGTCGTACAATTTTTAGTGTTGACGGCTAACGATAAATGATTCGCCGGTGCAGCGTTCCATTGGTTGATCGTCATACCGTTGAATAAAATCGTATTTGTTTGCAGCGTGCCATCATTCGCTTTTAAATTAGCGATGATTTGATCTGAGCTCGTTCCTCGCGCGAAAGCGGGTGGTGTTAAGGTTGTTGTGTTGATCGTCGGCATGGTTGCTGCAGTCATAATTAACGTGTAATACGCCGATTGATCGATTGATGATTCACCCAGAGCATTTTTTGCGCGGACATAAATTTTATAAGTACCGAGCCAGGATGATGGCGCCAGTGTGCCTGCTAATTGATTATTATTGCCTGTCAAAGCAAATAGTTGTGTTACGTTTGGTTCATCATTCGCAGGTGTTTGAAGCGATAATGAAAAATCAGTTTGTAAGTCGCCGCTCTTTGTTGGGTTTTTAAAGTGAGTTGAAAGCGGCGAAACGGTGTTAAAAAGATCGGTCGGGTGATAAGTGATATCTGCGCCGCCTAAATCTTGTTGATCATTGATGACTTCAGGTGTGCCGGCAATATATAAATCAAAAATATTATTGAGCGTAGGATCGGGTATTTGATGATGTGTTGTTTCAACATTGATTTTTAGTGTGTCGGGATTATTAAAGGTAGCGCTGGTGAATGTGCCATCCAGATATAAATCCGCCTGAGTGTTGTCGTTCGAATAGATAACTGAAGCCGATAATCCATGCCCAATGGGAGAGCCTGCAGTTGTGATGGGTATCGGCGCCGCTCCATTAATTGTCAGGGTTAATTGAGCGGGATTAATTTGATCTCCCTCTAATGCATCTGAATTAATCGTTGCGAAATTATAGTGCGATACGGTTGCCTGATTAATGTCGGTGAAATGATCGTTTTGGTGGATATGGATGATAGGTTGTGATCGGTCGATCACACTCAATACAATGTTAAAGGGCGTTGAGGATGGGCCAACATCATTGTACGCGATTAAATTAATGGGATAGGTTTTAACCGCAGCAGTGGGGGAAATGGACCCAGTGATTTGTGAGCCATTGATTGTGACGCTGATGCCTTGATTTTGTAGATCAGCTTGGTTGCTGATCACCATATTATTCAAAGCGCCGCTGCCGGTCGAGTTGTTGAAAAAAGCGGATCCGATTGGCGTACCAAGATCAATGGGCCGAATATCATCGCCTTGTCGTATTGTTTGTGAATAGGGGGTTGTTTTTGGTTCAGGCGGTCCACCCAAATCGAGCGCGTAAGTGCAAGTGGTGGTGTTATAGCCGTTCGACAGGGTGAAGGGAAGTTGTAGTGATCCACTTTGCGTCGTTTGTGTGATTTGGGAAGAGTCTAGGGTCACAGAGCAAGTTTGTGTTGATCCATCGCAATTTGAATTCAGTAATGCGTGATAAGGCGCCAGTTGCGTATTGGCTGCACTTAAATCAACAGTGAGATTTCCCGATTGTGCACTCGGTGCCGCGACGATATTGCTTAATGTCGAATAATCAGGGCGCGGGATGGGATGATTGACTTGCCAAGCGGCATTATGAGTATTGGGTAACATCGGCTCTGGCGTTATATTGCAAACGGGTGCGTCGGGTTGCCCTATGTCGAGGGGTAAAGAAACAATACGCCCGATGCCTTTATTGTTTTTCGCGAAGAAGGGAAGAAGGTAGTGGCCTGTTGTTTTGATATTTCCTGTAAGGGTGCCTGTTTGAGAATTGAGCGTGATCTGGTTATCCAAATATTGAGTGGGGCAAATGCTCATATCATTGCCTAAACAAAATTGTAAATTGGTCGTACCTGAAGGATTTTGAATATAATGGGTCGCTTCAATGTCTAAGGGAGTTCCTGCTGGTAATGCAATGGCTGGAGGAGTGACTGTAATCGGTTCTGGGGCATCAGTCACATCCAACGAAAAGCGATCATTGCCTTCAGCGGGAGCAATAGAATCTCCGGTGACATAATTGGCTGTAACAGGAAAGTGGTAAGTTTGATAAGTAGGAGTATTGTAGGGCATACCCGTCACATAAACATGGACAACGGGTTTTGGCGTATTCGGGTCGCAATCTGTTTTTTGATCGAGATTAAAAGCGCTTAATTGAATACTGGGGTTTTCTACTGCAGCCCCAATGCGAATCGAGCTGCAATCAATGATGGGGATGACTTTATTTGCGTTTTTTGCCGTGGTCGCATTGCCTGTTCCGATGTCGGCGATCAACGTATCGGTAGAGGCATCGTCATCAATGATGGCTGGATAAGTCGTAATGCTAGGGGCGGGTGTTTCACTGATCATGAGCGTGAATGTTTGCTGATTCGCTTGAGAAGCAGGTCCTGCCGCATTGGTTGCTGTAATTGTCAGGGTAATAATGGATTTTTCTGCGAAGGTGCTCGGCCCCGTAATTTGTAAAATGCCATCATCATTCCCTGTTGCTGTATACGTGTAGGCCATTTGAGAAACATTAGGGTCGGAGGAAGCAAATGAAGCGGATAGTGTCATGCTATTAGCGCTTTGTAGGGGGTCATGAAATAATCCTATATCAGGATGATTGCCTGCGTCAGCAGACCCGTAAAAAGTGAGATTAATGGGATCTCCCTCATTCACGGTCATGTTAGCGGGTTGATAATTGGATTTATAGGGCGTTGAATCGCCGATTTGGACTACTTTTTCATCTTTGACCGCCATGACTTGCTGCATATAAACGGCAGGCGTCGAAGACCAATCTGACAAATTGCCTTCATTCGGCGCCGCGGTAAAAGCGGTATAAATCAGCGGATGTCCTAAGGTATCGCCACCCCATTGATAGATTAAATTCAAATTAAATTGGGTATCGTTTTGAGCGGTTGATTTGCCTAAAATTCGATTCCCTATAATGTCCATTTCTAATGTTGATCCTGGTACATCATAGAGGAGCCAATTAAAGCTGGTTTGGTAGTTATCGTAAATGGGACGCCGACTGGCGAGCAAAGCGATTTTTAATCGTTGCGTGATGAGTTGATTTAAAGTGAAGGAAGTCCCAATGCCTTTTTTGTTGGGCGCTGTGTCATATTCTGTATTATAAGTGAGATCATCATAACTTAACTGTGCGTTCAGTTGTGTTGTTTTTGTGATAGCCATGTCAGTGCCGGTGCTGACGCTTTTTACGGTACCGCCAGCAATATGACGATAATCATCATAAATGCCAGTCGTATTGGTGAACTGCTGGGTGGATAATGTTTTGCTGAGCGCTTGGCTATAAAATGCATTCGCATTAACATCGTTAAACCAAGCATTTTTTAACAGATGTTCGTAAGTTAAGCCTAAAGCATTTTGATAAATCCATTGATTGGTGCTGCCCGTTGTAAAATCAAAATTTAATTTTTGCCCAAAATTTTCTCCGCTGACTTTGATGCGTTGGTTGTCAGTGAGCGTATGTCCCCAGGTAAAATTGAATCGACGTTGTGCGGTACCCATTTCAATATCACCGGCCAAAGCATTATTCTCGTTGACCAGTTGGGCGTATTTTGAGATCAAACTGGCGCCAAATGTTTTGCTGTATTGTATATTAACGGAAAGCGGTCCAAAGGCATTGGAGAGATTAAGCGATTGGTTTTGAGTGAATTGTAGATTGGTGGAAAGCGGTCCTTTGAGGCCGAACATATCGTTCGATAAAGACAGGGTTTGATTGTTTGATACGAGTGTGGCGTTTTGTTGAAAGGGATAATAGGGGGTGTGTGGTGTGATGCTGCCGGTTAATAATGGCGACAATAAAACGAGCAAGACTATTCGCAAAAAATACTTCATTGATCTGCATTCACGTCACGATATACCTGTTATCCATCAGTTGAAAAAGGAATATCAAAGCGCTCTTTTCAATGCGCGCAAAGATTCCCGCGCATCTACAATAGATCGCTTTTTATAGTTCCATTTTTTCTCTGATGAGTTTTCCTGCCTTGAAACGAATTGCGTCTTGCAATTCGTTTAGACGCGAATTCAAGATAAGCAACTTATCCTGAATTCGCGTCTAAGATTCCCTGAATTTTCGTTGAAGAGGAACGATAAAAAAATAGTTTTATGAGCGATAAGGCCCATTTTTTTAACATTTTTCCCTTGCAGAGAAGTATAGCTGAAAAGACAGAAACACTGAATAAAATTGTTTAAAAAAGCGACAAGAAATTAAGAGATAAATAGCGAAAGAACAGAGGGTGGGTAGAAAAAAAAGGGCTGAATTAGTGTCAGCCCTTTGATTGTATTTTCTTACTCTGATTTTGTTTCGATTTGAACCCATTGATTAGGCTCTGCCTCAACGCGAGCCGGTTTTGGAACAATGGCCGCATTAGAAATCGGTTTTTGTTCAATCCGTTGTTGCGGTTCTGGCGCTATTTTTTCTACCATCACAATCGGTTTTTGCTGTGGCTTCACAGGCGCTTGAACCGGTGAGGGCATTTTCGCTTGGACAGGAGCAGGGGTCGCTACCGGCATAGGATTTTGTGCGACGGCATTTCCCGATGAGGTACGCGGCGCTGAATCAGGCCGAGTGCGTGGTTTATGACGATAGGCGCCACTGCTGCCTCCTTGACTCGCTTGATTCCCTTGTCGGTTATCATTCGATTGTTGCGGACGGCGATTATGTGTCGGTCTTTTTCGTTGAAATCCTTTATTTTGACCTTCTGATCTAAATCTTGAGGATTCCGGTCGTCGATGCTGCGGACTTCTTTCTCTATGTGATGAGGTGGTGTGCGTTGATTTTGTCGGCACTGTTTTTTTAGTACCCAATAATTTTTTAATCAGACGCGTTACCCATCCATTCCCTTTGGATTTACGTGCAACAATCGGCGCTGCAGCATCCGGAAAAATATCTGTCACAGCCGGTTTAAGCGCTTTTTCCGCAATAGGCATTTCAGCGGCCGGTGACTCATACGAAACAGCAGGCGTTTTGATGAGATTATAACTATCCGCGCGAACATCCGTTAACTTTGTTGTGGATAAACATTCAATGTTATATTGCGGTGTTTCCATATAAGGATTCGGAATAACGAGCAGGGATGCGCTATAGTTTTTTTCAATATGAGAAAGTGGGCCTTTCAATTCGTTTAACAAATAAGTGCCAAGATCGACTGGAACCTGTACCCGAATTTGAGTGACGTTCGGTTGCACGGCTTTTTCTTCAATTAAGTGTAAAATTGAAATAGCCAGTGAGCGAATATTACGAATACTGCCTTGCCCATGGCAACGTGGGCAAATCATTAGATTCGCTTCATTGAGCGCAGGACGTAAACGTTGACGCGACATTTCCAATAAACCAAAACGAGAAATGTGCGCTAATTGAACGCGCGCACGATCTGTTTTGAGCACATCGCGCATACGGTCTTCAACTTGTCGAATATTGTCTTCTCGCTCCATGTCGATGAAGTCGATGACGATCAATCCACCCAGGTCGCGGATTCTTAATTGTCTCGCAATTTCATCAGCGGCTTCTAAGTTCGTGTTGAGCGCTGTTTCTTCAATATAACCACCTTTAGTTGATTGCGCCGAGTTCACATCAATCGCAATCAAAGCTTCGGTATGGTCGATCACGATTTGTCCGCCAGAAGGTAATCGGACTTCGCGTTGAAAGGCTGTTTCAATTTGTTTTTCGAGCGCATAACGGCTAAATACCGGCACCGAATCAGTATAAAATTTCACGCGGTCGATAAAATGGGGCCGAATACGTTCGACATAGGCTAAAACGCGATCGTAGACTTCTTTATTATCGATCAGAATCTCGTCGATGTCTGGGCGTAAGTGATCACGTACAGCGCGAATGGCCACATCACTTTCTTGATGAATGAGATAAGGCGCGCCATAGGATTTGCTCGCGCTTTTAATCGATTCCCATAAGTTGAGTAAAACGTCTAAATCCCATTGCAATTCTTCTGTGGATCGACCCATGCCCGCTGTGCGGATGATCGCGCCCATACTTTCTGGGATTTTAAGCGTGGATAAAATATTTTTTAACTCTTCTCTTTCGTCGCCTTCAATGCGACGCGAAACACCGCCGGCCTTAGGATTGTTTGGCATGAGCACCAAATAACATCCCGCCAAGCTGATGTAAGTCGTTAAAGCAGCGCCTTTAGTGCCGCGTTCTTCTTTTGTGACTTGCACAAGGATTTTTTGACCAATGAATAAAATGTCTTTGATGCTTAAATCGCGACTATATTTTCCATTAGGATAATATTCTGGTGCAATTTCTTTGAGCGGTAAAAATCCATTTCGTTTAGCGCCGAAATTGATAAATGCCGCTTCTAAACTGGGTTCGATGCTGATGACTTCGCCATTACAAATGCTGTCAACACGCTGTTCTCTTTCTGCGAGCTCGATTTCAAGATCCAACAATATTTTTCCATCGGTTCGCGCGACGCGCAGGAGATCATTGGATTTACTCATTAATATTTTTTCTGCGGATGCCATAACTGTGTCCCTTATCGGTTGGGCGCTGAGCATCAATAGACAAGAGATATAATAGGGGCCATATTCAAATGTGAGTAAAACAATTTTGGGTAAAATAAGCTCGGCTGTGTCAATTGAGCTGTGATTTCCCCGAGGAATGTATTGTGATAGCTTTTACTCAAAAACATATACTCTTCGCATTTTGGTTTTCCACGTTGTTGGCTTCCTCGTTCGCTTGAGTCATGTATGCGTAATACACTCCTAAAGCTCGACTCGTCGCCGCCTAGCGGAAATTCCAAACTGCTCGAGTCTATTTGTGAAAGCCCTGAAAACTTATTTGCGACGGGTATAGAGATTTCTTTTTTGAATTTGAAATGAAGCAACAACGAATCTTGTGCGTTACTAGTATGTTTTAGTAATGATCGTTGTTGTAGATGGCTTTGTCCCATTTTCTCTTGTTATCAATAATCAGTGCGAATTTAAAAAACAACAGCTCAATACAATCGATTGAGCTTCTTTAATACCAGGGTTGTATTCATAACCACAAGTGATAATGACTATAACAGTATTCATTAAATCGATCAATACAATTTATGTGTCTCAATTTAAAAATGCCTTGATGAAAAGAAGGAGTGTTGTTAGAGTTAGCGCAATTTTTTAAGGGGAAGACGAAATATGTTTAAAAGAATTCGCGGACTCGTTTCCAAAGATATATCGATTGATTTAGGGACGGCCAATACATTAATTTATGTTCGAGGTGAAGGCATCGTGTTAAATCAGCCTTCCGTTGTGGCTTTAAGAGTGGTCGGTCCTTCGGGATCGAGGCAAGTAGTCTCTGTTGGAAACGAAGCCCGAAGCATGATCGGGCGAACCCCCGGCAGCTTACAGGCAATCCGCCCGTTAAAAGACGGCGTGATAGCGGATTTTTATGTCACTGAAAAAATGCTTCAGTATTTTATGCATCAGGTGCATAAAAACAAATTCTTACGACCCAGTCCTCGAGTTTTAGTTGGAGTTCCTTCGGGGTCGACCCAAGTCGAACGACGTGCTATTCGCGAATCGGCATTAGGTGCAGGTGCACGAGAGGTTTATTTGATAGAAGAGCCGATGGCTGCAGCGATTGGCGCGGGCTTACCCGTCAATGAACCCAGGGGATCGATGGTTGTTGATATTGGTGGCGGAACAACAGAAGTGGCCATTATTTCTTTAAATGGTATTGTTTATTCCGCTTCGGTTCGTATTGGCGGAGATCGCTTTGATGAGTCGATTGTGAATTATGTTCGTCGTAATTATGGCAGTTTAATTGGTGAGACAACGGCCGAGCAAATTAAGCAAGCGATTGGGACGGCATTTCCGACGGATGATATTCGAGAGATTGAAGTGCGCGGCCGTAATTTAGCTGAAGGTATTCCGAGGAGTTTCACCTTAAACAGCAATGAAGTGTTGGAAGCGTTGCAAGAGCCTTTATTGGGAATTGTTGGTGCAGTGAAAGCCGCTTTAGAACAAGCGCCGCCTGAATTGGCCTCTGATATTGGTGCGCGTGGTATGGTGTTGACTGGTGGTGGTGCATTACTTCGAAATATTGATCGATTACTGATGGAAGAAACAGGACTACCGGTCGTGATTGCAGAGGATCCTTTATTTTGCGTGGCGAAAGGTGGCGGTAAGGCATTAGAAATGACCGATACATTTGGCGGGGATTTCTTGGCAAAAGAGTAATAGAGGACCCCAGCCATTAAACATTTATTTTATCGGGATTCTTCGCTCGGTCTCAAAACGATAGGCTGCATGTTATTAGCGTTATTGTTGATGTTGGGCGATCATCATCAACAAACCGTGCATCGTATTCGTGTTTCTTTATCGATGGTCGTGTTGCCATTGCAATATCTTGTGAACTGGCCGACAGATTTCATCAATCAACTGACGACAGATTTATCCAGTAAAAAAGAATTGAGAAAAGAAAATACGCAATTGCGGGCGCAAGTTTTATTGTTAAATGCCGTGCTGCAAAAACAATATGCTATTGAATCAGAAAATCAACAGCTACATGCCTTGCTTCAATCGCATTATCAAGAAAAGGATTATCAAGTTTTTGTCGCGCAATTATTAGCTGTTTCAGCGCAACCTTTTGTCAGAGAGGTGCAGCTCAATCGAGGGTCGAATGACGGCGTTTTTATAGGTCAACCTGTTTTAGATGCCTGGGGTGTTATGGGTCAAGTCATCGAGACGGGACCGTATACGAGCTGGGTGATGTTTATTACGGATCCACGTAGCGCTGTGCCTGTTCAGATTCGGCGTACTGGCATTCGTGCTATGTTGATTAGCGATGGCAACCAACTGAAATTAACAGATATCACGCAAACAAAAGATATTCAAATTGGCGATGAATTAGTGACTTCTGGTTTGGGTGATCGTTACCCATTTGGTTATCCTGTCGGAACCATCACTTCGATTCAAAATGATCCGGGTGAAACGTTTGCCAACATTACGGTTCTGCCCACCGCGCATTTAAATCAAAGCCGTTTGGTTTTGTTATTGAAAACTTCGCCCGTCAATTTACCCGTTGCAAAAGAAATCGATAAAACCTCTTTGCCACAACGAGTCCATTCGAAGAAGAGGGATCATTAAATGTTTACGCAGGAAACAGCGCGTGCTCGATGGGTGATTGGGATAACGTTTTTAGTGGCTTTCAGTTTAATGATTCTGCCTTTACCGAGCGAAATTGAACGAGTCATGCCCGATTGGTTGTTGCTTGTTTTAATTTATTGGGCGATGGCTTTACCCGCTGTCGTGAGCATTTTTACAGCCTTTTTTATAGGTATGATTGCCGATTTATTGATGGGCACGTTATGGGGCGAGCAAGCGTTTGCTTTGGTATTGGTGACTTATCTCGTTGTTAAATTGCATCAGCGTATTCGCGTTTATCCGCTGACACAGCAAATGATTATTATATTCTTGTTTGTGTTACTCTATAAATTGATTATTTTGATCATTCAGGATTTTTTAGGATTATTGCCGCATTCTTTTTCGCTGTATTGGATCTCTTTATTAACGTCCACATTGATTTGGCCGTGGATTTTTATTTTGCTCCGTGATGTGCGCCGAAGGTTTCATATTTCATGAGTGCAATAACGCCACAAATTTATTTAGCTTCTTCTTCTCCCAGACGACGCGATCTACTACAGCAAATTGGGATTGTTTTTAAACAGCTCCCTGTGGCTATTTCAGAGATAAAACACTCAAAAGAATCGCCTGCTAATTTCGCCAAGCGAATGGCGTTAGAAAAAGCGATAGCGGGTTGGCAGCATCCTCAGCGAAAAACAAATCAGCCTGTTTTAGGCGCTGATACAATTGTAGTTATTGGTCGATCTGTTTTAGGTAAACCGAAAAATCGCGCAGAAGGGATCGCCATGCTCCAACGCCTTTCCGGCAAAACACATCATGTCTTGTCAGCTGTAGCGCTGGTTCAAGGAAAGCGCCAATCGCTTCAATTATCCGATACAGCGGTCACTTTTAGGTCATTATCTTTGTCAGAAATTAAAACCTATTGGACGATAACTGATGAGCCTTGCGATAAAGCAGGAAGCTACGGTATTCAAGGTTTAGGCGGTGTGTTTATTAAAAAAATTAGTGGTAGTTATACGGGTGTGATGGGATTGCCTTTGTCAGAAACAGAGAGTTTATTAAATGCTTTTGGCATTTATTTGTTGCAGGGGAAAACAGAGTGAGCTGATCAGCAAATTATTTTTTGTTGTGTGCAAAGTGAAAATTATTACGAAGATGAATTTTACGAGATAATTTTCTCAGTTTATGAGAAACTGTGCCTATTGAGAGTATAAGGATAACCCCGTGAAAGTCAGTCGTCTGCCTCGCGTCATGTTAAGATTATGGTACGCGTTTGCTTTTACGCTAGCTTTTCTTGCGTTGATCGCTACGCTAACCCGTATATTGACGCCTCGACTGAATGTCTATAAACCTGCATTAGAAAAAATAGCGAGTCAAGCGCTCAAAAGGCCGATTCACGTTGATCGATTACGCTTTTCATGGGCAGGGATTTATCCACAAGTTATTTTAGTGCATGTGCAAATTTTCGATCCTAAAAAACCACAGTCTGTTCAATTGTCTATTCGCGAAGTGCGTGCGAATATAGATTTATTTCATTCTTTGTTGTCGCGGCAATGGACGTTACATGAAATCGCGATACGAGAAACACACATCGAAGTGCATTCATCAGCAAAGAGCGGCATAAATATCAACGGCTTTTTTATCGATACGTCACACCATGAATTACAACCCGCCAGTGATTTTGATTATCAGCATGTGATTAGCCGATTGCTACAGCAGCATAAACTATCGGTTAGTGACGTCACCATTGATTGGTATCGAGATCAGCAATTTATCCCTTTAACATTGCAACAACTGGTTTTAGTGAATACCTGGAATGATCATGTGTTATATGGGGCGATTTCAACCACCCTACGGCAAACACCGACATCTTTGGTTTTTTCTTTAACGATGACCGGAGATATTTTTAATGATCCGGCAGATTTACGTGCTTCTTTTTATGCACACGTTAATCATCTCGCTGTTTCAGAATGGGATTATCATCCGGTTATTTTTGGCTATGAATTAATGCAGGGGACTTTAGATGGTAGCGTGTGGGCGCAGTGGGAAAATGGGCGTGTTGATTTAATTCAGAGTTTATTAACGCTATCCGATCTGCGTTTGTTTTCAAGTGCTGTTCATAAGATGCTTCCCATTGACAAGTTATCAGGTAATTTTTTGTGGAAACCCGAAGCGCAAGGCTGGAGTGTTTCGGGCGATCGTATTCAAATAATGGCGGGTCATGATACGTGGCCTGATAATGCATTTTATTTACATATGGGCCTTAATGGGGCGGAGCCGCAGCAAACGGTCTGGGTGAAAAATATACACCTTGAGAATCTCAATCGATTATTACAAGGGAGTTCATTATTTGATGATGCATGGATGAAATCATTAGCCAAAATACAACCCAACGGAGAGCTGAATGATTTCTATTTACAGCATAACGGCGATATTCAAACATTCAAGCAATACATTATTGCGACTTCTGTTGACCATGTAAGCTGTCAGCGCTTTGAAAACATCCCAGGGTTTCAAAACTTTTCGGGGGTTTTACAATTAACGCCTGAATCGGGTGAGTTGGATATGGATTCTCAGAATTTACAACTGGATTTTGGTGATCTTTTCCAAAATCCATTGGCTATTACGCAGTTGCAAGGTGTGTTTTCGTGGTATCAGAATCAGGATAAAAGTTGGACGGTACAGGGGAAAAATTTATTGGTGATTAATCCGGCTGTGGCGGGTTATGGTGAAATGGGTTTACTCATCCCTTCGGATGGACATAATCCTTTTGTGGGCGTACAAGTCGGGTTTACGGTTAATGATTCGAGCCAAGTGGCGCATTATTTCCCATCCGGCATTCTTCATAAATCAATTATTGATTGGCTTGATCAGGCCTTTGTGAGCGGAAAGGGTGCAGCTGGTACCTTTGTTTTACGGGGCAATATGGCGGATTTTCCATTTGATCACAATGAGGGTGTTTTTATCATTGACAGCGATGTGGCGCCAACCACACTTCATTTTGCTCCGGATTGGCCCAATGTGGAAAACGCCAGTGGTGAATTAATTTTTTCTGGGCGCTCTATGCATTTTGATGGGACGGGCGGACAAATTGAGAATGCCCAGATTCGTCAAGTGACTGCGGCCATTCCTGAGATGGGGACTCCGAATGAGACGCTGTTAGTTATTCAAGGGAGTGTTGATGGGGGCGCCGGAGATATGCTGCGATTTTTACAAGAGAGTCCGCTTAAAAGCATGATCGGAGCCGGCGTAGACCGCTTTACTGCACAAGGAAACGCGCATCTTGATTTGGATTTGTCTTTACCGCTCGAAAAGCCGGAGGGCGTGAAACTGCAGGGCGGGTTGAATCTTTCAGATGTTTCTTTAGGTATCCCCGATTGGGCCTTGCAATTTGATCATATCCAAGGCCCTGTTAAATTTTCTGAAACACAATTGGCTGCTTCAAAATTAACTGCGCAATTGATGCAAAAACCGATTATTCTTAATTTACAGGCATTAAAGACGGATAGCGGCGTACCGTTTACACGATTGGATTTTAAGAGTGATGTCACCATTGCAGAAATTGAACATTACTTTCATGTTTTTTTATCGCGATTTATCACAGGGCAAACTGCGTATGCAGCGACGATCGATTTACATACGGCAAGACATGATCGGCAGCAAAGTCAAATTATGATACAAGCGCCCATGACGGATATAGCGACATCGCTACCGATTCCTTTTAAAAAATTATCAGGGACCACTTTACCGACTGAAGCCTATTTTAATTTTGGCGCTGATCGACCTTTTCAAATTACAATGTATGCGGGCGATCAGCTCAGTGGGGCGATGCAGTTTGATAAAGATCAATGGAGAAGAGCTAATCTGCATTTTGGGGATCGGCAAGCGCGTATTCCAAATGCGGCGGGTTTATTGATTGATGGAAAACTGCCGACATTCGATTGGACAACCTGGCGAGATTATTTCAATACGCTGCCGATCTCCTCGACGCAAATAGGGTCAAATTCGACTACCCAGATTAGACATATTTTAAATCAAATTCATCTTAGTATTGGACAAATCGATTTATTGGGGCAAACGTTAAAAAATACACTATTTCAGATCAAGCCAGCGCAAGATCATTGGGCGATTTCGATTAACAGTAGTGATAACGAGGGATCTTTGACGATCCCGTATGACTTCTCTCCGGAATCGGTTATTACCGCACAATTTAACAAATTGACATTGCGAGATGATGCAGGTCATCAGCAAGCGATGACTGTCGCGCCTCAGCAAATTCCAGCGCTTAACATATCGGTTAGTCGGTTTCAGTATAACAATAAGCGAATCAACAATATCCAGCTTATTACCTCGCCAGAACGAAGTGGCATGCAAATTGAGCAATTGAATTTAAATTCAGATTTGCTGCAAGGTGCCATGACGGGGAGGTGGCGACAGACTAAAGCGGGAGAGAATACCACCACGCTGTCTGGCACAATCAGCAGCGCTGATTTTACTCAATTGCTTAAAAGCTTTCAGATGGTTACCAGTATTCGCCCGGGGAAAGGACAAATTATATTCGATCTGACATGGCCGGATCGATTGGATCAATTTGATCTAGCTCGAACAAATGGTCAAATTAAGTTGAATTTTAAATCAGGACGTATTGTCGACATTGGTGATTCGGCTGTGGCGAAATTAGATATTGGTCGATTGTTAACTTTACTCAGCGTCAACCGATTATTACAGTTCAATTTTAAAGATTTTACTAATCAGGGATATAATTTCAATCAATTAACCGGCGATCTGGTTTTGAAAAACGGTATCATTACCACCGAGGATTTATCGTTTTTAGGGGAAACAGCTGATTTAAATTTTGAAGGTTCAATCAATGTTATTTCAAAAACGCTCGACCTGGATTTAGCCATCACGCCCCATGTGACCTCTAGTTTGCCGATTGTTGCCGCCTTTGCTGTAAATCCTATTGCGGGCGCGGCAACGTGGGCTGCGTCAAAAATTATGAGCGGTGTTGTGGATGAAGTGACGACTTATCATTATCACGTTACAGGCAGTTGGACGAGCCCGAATATTCAGGCAGAGCACTCAGCTTTAATTACTTCACCACTCAACTTGGTGAGTAAACCGGTAGAATATGTGAAACAGCTGGTGACATAATTGCGTGTCGATGTGAGACGCGCAAAGGCAGGCCGGTGCTTCGATGGCGCGATTTAATAGAGGCATCCCGATTGGGCGCTCGAAATTAAAATAATGCGCCGTTCTTTATCTCTGCTATCTCGAAATCCAGGGTACAGAACATTTTATTACAGAACTCTTTTTTTTATAGGCGAGTTTGTGTATTCTATGGCCCTGTTTAAATTTCGGAGGTTCTTATGGTTGTAAAAATTAATTTAGATACGTGTGTAGGTTGCGCGGCATGTGAATCAGTGTGCCCGGTTGAAGCCATTAAAATGGTTGATGGTAAAGCCATCGTTGATGCAGATATCTGTATTGATTGTGGATCGTGCATTCCAGATTGTCCAGTCGAAGCGATCACACCAAACGAAGAATAAATTCATTTGATCTGATCATAGATTTTCTTTCTGTGATCAGATTTTTCTTTTTCTCATTTTTATCAAATTGTTATCTGCCATTTTAAAGGGTATGACAATCCGGTTTTAGCCCTTTGTTGTTTAAATAAAAATCCTAATAAACCGAGATGATGAATTTTTCAATTCCAACTCCGACCCAACCTGTTGAAAAAAAGATTCCACAATTAACCTGATTTCGGGATAAGAAAGCAGGTCATTTGGACCGCGATTGGATTGACCTTGTTTGTTTTCGCGAAAATTGAGGAGGGCCCCGAGCACCGAAGTGAGATAGCGGCAAATGAATGGAATTCATTTGAGCGCGCCAAAGAGTTTGTTGCGACGAATAGGTAGCAACAAACGACCAGCAGGGATGCTGGGCTAGAGGGATTAGTCATGGATGACTTGTTTTGAAAGACGCGTTATCGAACAAGGTGCGCAGGGTTCCGTTTTTTTCGGCTGCTCTCTGGATCCCGCGGTCAAGCCGCGGGATGACAAAGCCCGACTCATGAGCGAAAATAAACTAAGGCCAACCAATCTCTTGTTTGTCTTCTGTTATCCCGAACTCAGGTTTTTATATCATCACGACCGTGGTGAATAGTTATCTATTTTTTTGATTTAATACTGCTATTTTTTATTTAAGGTCGGTATGATTCTAGAAATAGGATCAACCGACGATATAAAAAGGAGACAAGAAATGCACCTTACTTTTCTTGGAGCAACGGAGACTGTGACGGGTTCTCGCTATTTACTGAATATTCACGGAAAAAAGATACTGATTGATTGTGGCTTATTTCAAGGACTCAAATCATTGCGCGAACGAAACTGGATCAAGTTTCCAGTCGATCCTGCTACGATAGATGCTGTTTTATTAACACACGCGCATTTAGATCACTGTGGTTATTTACCCTTATTTATCAAAGAGGGATTTCAGCAGACGATTTATTGCACGCATGCGACACGTGATTTATGTGGCATTGTGTTGGCTGATAGCGGGCACCTTCAAGAAGAAGAAGCACAATACGCGAATAAACATGATTATTCTAAACATAAACCGGCGTTGCCTTTATATACCGAGCAAGACGCTATTGACGCGATGAAATATTTTCGAGGCGTTGATATGGGTAAAAAATTCAAATTGTTTAACGAACCTGTTGTTCAGTTTAAACGTGCCGGACATATTATTGGGGCTGCTTCGGTTTTTATTCAGTCCAAAGAAGGGTCGATTTTATTTAGTGGAGATTTAGGTCGGTTAACAGATCCCATCATGAAACCGCCGATGTTAACGGCTTGTGCAGATTATTTGGTGCTCGAGTCGACATACGGAGATCGACAGCATCCTCAAACGAATCCGCAGGAGAAAATGCGCGAAGTAATCAATCAAACAGCAGCGAGAGGAGGGACGATTATTATCCCCGCTTTTACTATTGGTCGTACGCAAACGTTACTGTATTATTTACACCAATTGAGAGCGGAACAAGCCATTCCGTCGATCCCTATTTTTCTCGATAGTCCGATGGCCATTAAAGTGACCAATTTATTTTGCCATTATGCTTATCTGACGCAATTAAGCGCGCGTTTCGCACGGCAGATTTGTTCCATTGCGCAATTTGTGCAAACGCCGGAAGAGTCTAAAATCATCGATCAGAAAAACATGCCAAAAATTATTATTTCTGCGAGTGGCATGCTGACGGGTGGACGTGTATTGCATCATTTAAAGGCCTTTGGGCCAGATGATCGTAATACAATTTTATTGACGGGCTATCAGGCGGCTGGCACGCGTGGGGCAAGATTGTTGGCAGGAGAACAAGAAATTAAAATGTTGGGAAAAATGGTGCCCATTCGTGCGCAGGTTGAAAATATGACCAATTTATCGGCACATGCCGATTATGAAGAAGTATTGACTTGGCTGTCTCATTTTAAGCGCCCGCCACGTAAAGTGTTTATCACACATGGGGAATCCTCATCGGCTTTAGCGTTGAAATCTAAAATTGAAGAACGATTTGGCTGGTCTTGTGTTGTGCCCAGTTATTTACAAGAGGAAGTCTTATGACTCCCCATCAGACTGAAGTAGAGTCTATTGCACCGGACCGTTGGGTGGATCGCGAATCAATGACGAAAAACCCAGTAGATTATATTGAAACTCAGACGACGGGTGAACCGAGAAAAACAAAAAGCGGTACGATAAAATGTGAGAAAGGTATTCACTTAAAGATAAAAAGGCTGGGTATCAATACCTATAAAGAAGCGGTCATTTACCTGCATGAAGATTGTGAAATTTGTCGATCTGAAGGATGGGCAGCTCAGGCCCGTGTTCAAGTGACGAAGCTTCATCAAAGTATTATTGCGACGGTCAATACGGTTAAGTCGCCTTTACTAAAATCCGATGAGGCCGGGTTATCAGAATATGCTTTTCAGCTGTTGGGCGCAGAAGAAAATGAAGAGATTCAATTATCACATCCTGCGCCGCTGCATTCCCTGCATACGATTCATGACAAAATTTTCAATCGTCAGTTCACTGAACAAGGATTGAAAGAAATCATTCAAGATGTAGTCGCGGGCCGATTATCCGATATTCATATCGCCTCTTTTTTAACGGCGTGTGCTGACGACCGTTTGTCTTCTACGGAAATTATTGATTTAACAAAAGCGATGGTGGTTACTGGAGATACTTTGAGTTGGCCATCAGAACTGGTGGTTGATAAGCATTGTATTGGTGGCGTGCCCGGCAATCGAACGACGTTGATTGTCGTGCCAATTGTGGCAGCTTATGGATTGACGATTCCTAAAACCTCATCTCGTGCGATCACTTCGGCAGCCGGCACTGCAGATACCATGGAAGTGTTTGCACCCGTTGAATTAACGGTTGCGCAGATGCGTCAGGTTGTCGAAAAAGAGCAAGGTTGTATTGTATGGGGCGGCGCGATGAATTTGAGTCCTGCGGATGATCTTTTAATTCCCGTAGAACACGTATTGAATTTGGATGCTATGGGCCAAATGATTGCCTCGATTTTATCGAAGAAAATTTCAGCGGGATCGAAGCAGATCGTGTTGGACGTGCCGATCGGCGAGACAGCGAAAATTAGAAATCAAGCCGAACTGCGCCAACTTAAGGTGCTCTTTGAATCGGTTGCCAGTGCGCTGAATATTCAAATCAAAATTGTTGAGACGAATGGTACACAGCCGATTGGGCGCGGTATTGGTCCTGCGCTGGAAGCCAGAGATGCTTTGGCTATTTTAGAGAACCGATTGGATGTACCGCAAGATTTGAGGGAAAATGCTTTATTAATCGCAGGGAATTTATTGGAGTTTTCATCGCAGGTCAAAGCAGGGACCGGCAAACAACTCGCGGAAGATATTTTAGTCAGCGGTCGCGCATGGAAGAAATTTCAAGCGATTTGTGATGGACAGGGCGGGTTGCGTGATATTCCTAAAGCACCGTATCGGGCGATTTATGAAGCATCGATGAGCGGACGGGTTGTCATGATGAATAATTATAATCTAGCGCGACTAGCGAAATTAGCTGGAGCGCCGAAAGCAAAAGCAGCCGGTGTTGATTTATTTGTTAAAGCTGGCGATTATGTGACTCGAGGGCAACCACTTTTTGCGATTCATGCACAAAGCGAAGGCGAACTTGCCTATGCGCGTTCCTCCATTGGTAACATAGGAACGCTACTTAAACTCGAGAAAGTGGATAGGTGATTTTAATACCCTGAGTGCGGGATAAGAAAGCATGCTGTTTGGACTGATTTCTGGCTCCCGCGGGATGACGGGGGAGAAAGCGTAAGATGACGCAGCCCGATGTATAAGCGAAAACAATTAGGTCGATTCAATATTCCGCTTTTGTTCTGGTTAACTCAGACGCAGGTTTAATAAAAAAATAGTAGGAAATTGACCATGGCTATGGAACCTCTGATTCAGCCACCGATAGCGACAAAAAAAATCTCTAAGAATGTGATCATGCTAGGCATCGTTAGTTTATTTAATGACTTTGCTTCAGAGATGGTTTATCCCATCATTCCCATTTTTCTAGTCTCTTTTTTAGGTGTGCCCGTGAGCATGATCGGACTGATTGAAGGCATTGCCGAGTCTACCTCGAGTTTGTTAAAAATATTTTCAGGTTGGTTTTCTGACCAGTTTGGTGTTCGCAAACCTTTTTTGATCGTAGGGTACAGCTTTTCGACTGTAGCTAAATTATTGATTGGTTTAGCAACAGGCTGGCCGATGGCGTTATGGGGTCGATTTATCGATCGATTTGGAAAAGGATTACGATCCTCTCCACGAGACGCGCTGATTACGGAAAGTTCACAACGTCAATATCGAGGCCGTTCCTTTGGATTTCATCAAGGGATGGATACCGTGGGCGCTGTCTTGGGTCCACTTTCAGCCGTTTTATTGTTAAAGATTTTTCCGCATAATTTACGCATTATATTTTTTATTGCTTTTATTCCGGGATTGATAGGCATTTTGATCTTGTTATGTTTTGTAAAAGAGACGACGAAAAAAATAATCCCAAAAACACAACAGTCGTTATGGCAGGGTTTGCGTTATTTAAAATTGAACACGTCGTTTAAAATTTTCCTATTGATTAGCGTTATTTTTGCGATAGGCAATAGTTCAGACATGTTTTTGATTTTGAAATCAAAAAGTGTAGGGATGAGTTTTGCATTCACTATTTTGGCCTATGCTTTATTTAATTTCATTTATGCTTTGGCCTCCTATCCGGCTGGTATGTTAAGTGATCGCATCGGGCCCAGACGAACACTATGCTTCGGCTTTTTATTATTTTCGATTGTGTATTTTTTATTTGGGATGGTGCACACGGCTCATTGGATTTGGATTTTGTTTCCCTTGTATGGTGTTTATATGGCGCAAAATGATGGTGTGAGTCGCGCTTACGTATCAGTTTTAGTGCCACCGGAAAACACTGCAACAGTATTTGGCGTTTATCAAACGGCTGTAGGTGTTTGTTCTTTTTTCGCCTCACTCATAGCGGGTATTTTGTGGTCAAAAGTTAGTCCTGCAGCCCCTTTTGTTTTTGGTAGCGTGATGTCACTGGTTGCCGTGTTTTTATTTATGGGACTCCACTTTTTCATAGACTCCGAGCAATAGAGAGGCGTCAAAAAGCGCCAAAAGATGAACGTTCCTCCGAGCGTGCTGAGTCGTTACAAATTTTCTCGAGGATAAGCCGGCTTCATGATATTATGGCGCGCATTCGGGCACTGTTGTAAACCGAATTTATACGACACTAACGGCATTAATTAAAGTGGCTCAGTTAAATTCAGTTTGAAATAGTTCCATTTAGCATTTGATTATCTAGGGAGTTGTCATGCTTATTGTATCAAATTTATTGAAGAAATTTTTTGGTAGCCGCAATCAACGCGCGGTGAAACGTTTATCCAAAGAAGTCGCGAAAATTAACGCGCTTGAATCGACTTATGATCAATTAACGGATGACACGTTACGTGCTAAAACCGATGAATTTCGTGCGCGTTTACAACAAGGGACTCCGCTGGATGATTTGTTGGTCGAAGCTTTCGCTGCTGTTCGAGAAGCCAGCAAACGCACGTTGAAAATGCGGCATTTTGATGTGCAGTTGATTGGCGGCATGGTTTTGCATCATGGGAAAATTGCTGAAATGTGTACTGGTGAAGGAAAAACATTGGTAGCGACGTTGCCAGCTTATCTCAATGCGCTCACAGGACAAGGGGTGCATATTGTGACGGTAAATGATTATTTAGCCAAACGTGATGCCGAGTGGATGGGGCCGATTTACCGCTTTTTAGGATTAACGGTCGGTGTGGTTGTGCCGGATATGAATCCCGCTGATAAAAAATCCGCTTATGCGGCAGATGTTATTTATGGCACGAATAACGAATTTGGTTTTGATTATTTACGTGACAATATGGCGTTTGCTTTAGAAGATCGTATGCAACGTGAATTGCATTATGCCATCGTCGACGAAGTGGATTCGATTTTAATTGATGAAGCAAGAACGCCACTCATTATTTCAGGTCCGTCTGATGACAGTTCTGATTTATACCAGAAGATTAACCAGCTCATTCCTTTGTTAACGCCGCGAAAAACGGAAGAGGGTCCCGGCGATTATTATTTGGAAGAAAAACATAAACAAGCTTACCTTACCGAAGCGGGACACCAATATGTCGAGAAATTAATGCAGCAGCATGGATTGATTCGCGAAGGTGAAAGTTTATATGATCCGCAGAATATTATTCTTATGCATCATTTGAATGCTGCACTTCGAGCGCACGCTTTGTATCGCCGAGATGTGGATTACATTGTGACCAATGGCGAAGTAGTGATTGTGGATGAATTTACAGGACGTACGATGCCAGGTCGTCGATGGTCGGATGGATTGCATCAGGCAGTCGAAGCCAAAGAAGGCGTTCCTGTTCAAAATGAAAACCAAACGCTGGCGACGATTACTTTTCAAAATTATTTCAGATTGTATAAAAAATTATCCGGTATGACCGGTACGGCGGATACGGAAGCCTATGAATTTCAGGAAATTTACCATCTGGAAGTATTGGTTATTCCGACGAACAAATCATTGGTGCGAAAAGATTATCCGGATCGTATTTATATTACGATGCGGGAAAAGTTTAATGCCATCGCGCAAGAAATTAAAACCTGCGTGGAGCGTCAGCAACCGGTGTTGGTTGGGACAGCCTCTATTGAAAATTCCGAGCTGCTTTCTGATTTATTGCAAAAAGAAAAAATCCCGCATCAAGTATTGAATGCGAAACACCATGAAAAAGAGGCTAAAATCATTGCAGAAGCGGGCCGGCCGGGCAGTGTGACTATTGCAACCAATATGGCGGGTCGTGGCACGGATATTATTTTGGGTGGTAATTTGGAGGCAGAAATTGCGGCATTAGAAAATGCGACCCCAGAAGCCGTTGAGTTATTGTGCATTGCTTGGAAAGAATGTCATGAAGGCGTGATTGCAGCCGGTGGGTTGCACGTCATTGGTAGTGAGCGGCATGAATCTCGTCGCGTTGACAATCAATTACGCGGTCGTTCAGGACGTCAAGGAGATCCCGGTTCTTCTCGATTTTATGTTTCGTTAGAAGATAATTTAATGCGAATTTTTGCGGCGGATCGAATGAGTTCAATCATGCGTCGATTAGGACTGAAAGAAGGCGAAGCGATTGAGCACTCGTTTATTTCGCGAGCGATTGAAAATGCACAACGTAAAGTTGAGTCTTTTCACTTTGATATGCGTAAGCAATTATTGGAATACGATAATGTTGCGAATGATCAACGTAAAGTGATTTATCAACAGCGCTCAGAGCTGATGGTGTTAGCGGATATTTCCGAAACAGTTCACGCGATTCGTCGTGATGTAATCAATCAACTTATCGATACCTATATTCCGCCGCATAGTTTGGAAGAAGAATGGGATATTTCCGGCTTAGAAAAACAATTGGCGGGTGATTTCTTATTGTCCTTATCTTTACAGGATTTATTGGCCAAAGAAACGTCATTCGATGAAGAGCGAATTCGAGATTATATTTGTGCGCAGCTCGAAACCGCTTATCAGGAGAAAGAAGCGCGGGTAGGGAGTGCAACGCAACGCCAATTAGAAAAAATGGTGATGTTGCAATTCTTGGATACTCGCTGGAAAGAACATTTGGCGATGATGGATCACCTACGCGGCAGCATTCATTTGTCGGGCTATGCGCAAAAAGACCCAAAACAAGAATATAAACGTGAGTCATTTATATTGTTTTCAAGCATGTTGGATGCGATCAAGCTCGATGTGATTCGTACCTTAACGATCATGCAACCGCGCATGTCAGAAGAAGAAGCGCTTCAGCTCGAAGCGGCTCGCCGAGAGCAAGCAGCCCATCAGCAAAGAATTTATCAGCATGCCACGTTTGCTGAAGCGACGAAAGAACACGTCACGGATCAGTCGTCAATCGAAGAAGGGGAAAAGCCAACGCAGCCAGTTCGTCGAGAAGGACCTAAGGTTGGACGCAATGATCCTTGCTCGTGTGGATCGGGGAAAAAATACAAACAATGTTGTGGAAAATTATCTTAGGATTGAAGATTCAAGGGATGGATCTCTTTGTGACGATAATTTTGATGAGGTGTCCAATTTTTTGAATAAGGTGAACGCGCTATGCAGTGTCTTGATCATTACGTGAAAGTGAATGGATCACAGATTCGTTATTGGGATGAAGGCCAAGGTGATATTCCGCTGATTCTTGTGCATGGTTTTGCAGCCTGTATCGAATATTGGCAATATAATATTTCTGCGTTATCACAGCACCATCGTGTGATTGCCGTTGACTTGCTTGGCTTTGGAAAAAGCGATAAACCCGCCATCAATTACAGCGTCCGAGATTTCACACAATTTTTAAAGGCTTTTTTAGAAACTTTGCAGATTCACGAAGTGGTTTTAATTGGCCATTCGATTGGGGGCAGTATCAGTCTTGCTTTTGCATTAGATTATCCTGAGACCGTGAAAAAATTAGTACTCATTGCGCCGCCCGCCTTTACACAAAAAGTCCCTTTGGCTTATCGATTATTATGTGTGCCTTATATGGATAAGATTTTGCCGCTGGTTCGATGGCCAGAACTAGTGATGTTACTATTTCGTCGAGCGGCCTATCGTAGGGAACGATTGAGTAAGGCCTTATCGCAGGCGATTCATGAATATAATCGATCACCCGAATCGATGGCGGTATTGATGCATCTGATGCAGACGAATTCAGATTGGCATGGGCTGCGTGAAGAGGTCTTTCTTGCTATTAAAAACCGCTTAAAAACCTTAACGATTCCGGTGCTATTGATGTGGGGAAAACGGGATTCAATTATTCCTGTTTCTTGCGCCGAAGTAGGGCAACAATTGATTCCACAGATGGAATTGTGTTTATTTGAAGATTGTGGGCATCTGGTTCAAATTGAAATGGCTGATGAGTTTAATGATCGGGTTGAGCAATTTTTGAATTGAGAGTCCGGTTCGACGAATAGGCGACACAGGATGTCGGGAGATGCTCTTCATAGGATGACTGGCAAAAAATTGAGATGGGCGTGCAGCGCGTGCTCCTTTCTTATCTTCTAGACTGACCCCGACGATCTTCGCCCGACAACCGATGATGTTGTGATTAAAAGGGTATAGTAAGAAATTAAATATTTTATGCGCTTATTTTTTCCCATTTTAGCTGCAATGTAGATTTTTTGATCAAAAAGAAATAGAATGCTCCAGTCATGATCAAGGAAAATGTTGTTTATTAAGGAGCTATGCGTGACAGATAAAAAAAACAGATCAACCATTCAAACAACAACATGGAAAAAAGTCAGAGATCGTGTTGCAAAGGTTAATCCAGACCTATGCTCGATTATTGATCAATTAAATCCTAGCAGCACTAAATACCCGCTCTATGAAGCAAGGTATCCTTTTGGCGTTAATAGCGTCGCCAAAGGGCAGTTGCTTTTACCTAACGAGCAAGGCCGTCTTGTGCAGCTAGAGGCATCCGCTGATAAAAAAATGAAGCAAGATTTAGGGTATAACCTTGGATCGAATCCTGTTACTTTAGTGTTGGAAAATTCGATAGAAATTTATATGGCTATGGAAAATCATACTATCCCTGCTGCATTTGTACCCGCAGGCTGTTTAATTAGTCTTTGGCATGCACTTGATAAACAATACAATCATCAACCAGCATTTATTTGGAATGTCAGTTCTGGTGCTAGATCAATTTTTATGCTCCCAAAAATTTCTGTCGCTACAAAATTTGAAAAACTGAGAAATTATTTTCATCTTGATATTGATATGCCGCACAGCCTATTTGACCATGGGAAATTATTCCATGCATTAACGCTAAGTCCTTATTTTAAAGACCAATGGTCCTCATGTTTACTCTACTTCAGTAGATCATGGTTTGATCATTTGCACGACAAGGCCTGGAAAAATTTTTATGAGTATTTACTTAAGGCGTCATGGAAAGCGACTAGTTATCACAGAAGTGAGTTTATCTGGAATCTTGCCTTTTCATTAATTCAAAAAGCGAGAAACTTGAAGCCAGACCCTTATATTGCCGATACGATCAAACATTTATTTGCAATGAGCGTTGGTGCATACCCAGGGTTTTCTCCAGCCATAGATAATACGGCTGCTCCTATTTCAACATTCCAAGAAATCATCTTAGAAATTTATGGTTTAGATAAATATATCCCCACTATTATGCAACCAGCTTATTTTCTTCCAAAGGATAGCAAAAAAACGCGCCCTGTTTATTACTCTTTGGATTATCCAACCACTTTTAGTTTTTCACCAAAAGCAAGAAAATTAGCCACAAAGTTGGTTAACTTAACAAAAATTCGATATCTGTTAAATAAATATTTAGCTGAAGTTAACACCGGCAAATTTCGGCTGGAAAACACCCCAATTGGAGAAATCCCATCAACAATAAATTATGATTTTTTCCATAATGAAAAAATTATTTCAGATGACATAAGGAATACTAGATTTCTTTTCGAAGAAGACCCATCCTTTAAAAATAACATTATCAAAAACAAAGAATTCGCCACTAACAGCTCATTTTTGCGCGGCTGCATTCGCATTTCACACGTCGAATAAATGAAGAAATTGATTTAAATAAAAAATGGTTCCATTTGTTTTTAATGGAACCATTTTGTTAATTACTAAAAAACCTCATAGAACCCTCATGCTTTTTATGCAATATTGGAATCCAATTTAATTGCTAAAAAATTTCATAAATCACCTCCTGTTTTGTAGTTCGTTTATTTTACTGTTTTATTCGCTTAATATCCAAGAAGAAAACGCTTATACTTTCTATGAGGGTTTAGAAAATGACTAAATATATGATTAAAGATTCTAAAGATAAAAACATCTCTCAAAAGATGGGATGGATAAATAATGATAATGCTCCTTTATACGAAGCAATGCCGATCGAGTTTTTCGAAAACACAGCTAAAATTGCTGGATTGAATGATGGGTATGATGTATCAGCTGCCATCAGCTATATTCAACAAGCTAAATCTATTTTAGAGATTGGTGCTGGCTATGGTCGTGTATTAGAGCACATTATTCAAACTGGTTATCAAGGAGAATTAGTTGCCATTGAAAGAAATCAAAAACTCTGCGATATGTTGCGAGAAAAATTTTCTTCCAAAAAAGCAACTATTTATTGTGCCGATGTACAGTCTGTAAATCTAACAACTACTTTTGATTTGATTCTGTGGATGTGGACAGGGATTTGCGAGTTTTCTCCCAAAGAGCAACTGAAGACACTATCAATCTTAACCGCTCATCTCAACAAGAACGGGTACATAATTATTGATATCATTGATATAGAATGCAAAACAATAAGAGCTATGAAAATCGATACACATGTGCGTATTGCAAAAACCCCTTTTGGAAACGATTATGGATATTTCCCTTCGCATGATGAGCTAGAAACCTATCGAAAGATACTCAACCTGTCGAACAAAGAAATTATTCACTACAAAACCAGTACAAATAAAGAAAAAATTTTATACGTATTTCAAAAGCCCGGTTAACGATAAAAAACCTATACTCTAAAAAATCTAATTAACGATCAGCTATTTTTTAAACCCAAGCTTAAACATAAAAAGCTCACACTTTTTATTAGCAAAGTTTATTGACCTTTTTATTTGTTTTTTTAATTTTAGAATAAGTATTAAATAAACAACTATAGACGTTTGATGATTCTCAAACATAATAATAAAAATAACAGAGGAACAGTTATTATAAACTCATAGGATAGAGTTAACGATGTTTTTGAAAAGTAAACGAAAGAGCAAAGGTGAAGCGGTTTTCTTCTTCTGTTCACCTGCTCATCCTCAAAATATTCATCTCAATGAGATTATGCGGGTGCTAAAAGCAGCTCGGGTAGGTTATGCTGATTTACTTAATGATTTGTACTATAAAGTAAAATCAAACAAACAAAAACAAACAATCGAGTATCTCACACGCTCTGCGAATCAGGAGCTAGCGTTATTTCAAACGTTTGCTCAATTAGCCCAACCATCAAATGGTCTTTTTGAAAAAACACAAGAATGTTTTAATCCTAATGAGTTAATTCAACAAATAGTAGATTATCTTTCTCTATATGAAATGGAGCAGTGCTGCGTTTTTGAAATCGATTCGACGAAAAACAATAATTCATTTTGCGATAAAAACCGTCTTGGTTTCGTGTTACTCAAGCTACTTACCGGCATTATCCAAAACACACACGATGGAAGCATCAAGCTCAGAATCAATTACAACCAAAAAATCGAGCAAACCACTTTATTGGAAATAACGATCGACATTTTCGACAAAAAAATACCGACGCGTTATTTTGAATGTATAACCCATCAGCTTTGCTCCGATTGTGAAGCAGAATATGATTTAGGATTAATCAAAGGATTTCTCACCGAATTAAACGCAAGCCTTCAATTTTGCGTTATCAGTAAGGATAAGAAATGTACTAATAACAACAAGAAGATAAAAGAGGAAGCAAGTCAAAAACAAAAAGGATGTCAGTTCAAACTGAGCCTGCCCGTTATCGTCGATAGATCGGGCAGGTCTTTTTTATACGCATCATCATCACAAGGAGAAAAGTTATGTTGATATTATCGCGCCGTTTAGGTGAAAGCCTGATTATTGGCGATCAAGAAGTGACCGTCACGATTTTGTCGATCAAAGGAAATCAGGTGCGAATTGGTATTGAAGCGCCGAAGCATATTGTGGTGAATCGCGAAGAGATTCACAAACGGATTCAAGATGCGATAGCCAATGAAACCCATACCGAAGAGCAAGACGACCAAGAGCCATTGGAGGATCGCGATGAATGATCTCAATGATGCGATCGATAAAAGATTACTGGATAAAGTGGCTTTCGGTGATATTGATGCGACGGTTGAGCTCGCTGAAATCTTTTTTCAGCAACAACGTTACGGCTTCGCAACGAGTTTGTTCTTACTCGCCAGCAAACACGGTCATCAAAAAGCGACTGAAAGGTTAGCGGATATTTCTGAACGAGTGCATTGCAATAAAAAAGAAGCAGGCGATGGAGGTGCAGCGTAATGACAGCTGATTTCCTCGAGACACTCGATGTTGAATTGATCGAAGAAGCGATTCAAGGTAAAAAACTCGAGGAAGCGTATGCGCTCGGCAAGCATTTTTACGAGCAACGCTGCTATCATTCGGCTCGAAAAATATTGGGTCTTGTCACTCGCAGCGGGCGACATGCCGAAGCGCATCAACTTTCTCTTGTGGTTCGAGAAATTATTCAACAAGATGAAGAATCCGATCGGCTATTAGATGCCATAATCCGACGAATCCAATCAGGGGAAAGCAAATAGATTCTGAGATGAAGTCCGTGGAATGACGATGTTTCGTCATTGCGAGACGCAGTCGAAGCAATCCAACAGCAGAAAACTGGATTGCTTCGTCGCTCACGCTCCTCGCAATGACAGTCTCAGTGCTGAATTATTTTGATGCTTGTGCGTTTCGCATCCTAATTTTTCTTCAATCAGCTTTTCGTAATTTGAATCATTTTTTCTAGCGCTTTTTTGGCGTTTTCAATGATCCAGCGTTGCCCATTTGCATCGAGGCGTATTCGCGAGCCCGTTATTTCATTCACAATATCACCTGCCTGAACTTCATTATAAGCAGGGATTTTGCCCTGACGTAAAAGATCTAAGGTAGCGACTAAATGGGGCGGGTCATTACGAGACATAGTGGCGCAGCCACAGCTCATTTTAGGTTGGCCTTGAATAATGGCGTCGCCGACATTGACGACAGTTATATTTTTTTCTTGGCATAGTTGCCGCACGTTATCGACCATATGATTTTCAGTCGCGACGGCATATTTTTTCGTATGCGCCTGATCTTCTACGACGTAATCTAAAATAAAGGCCGTTGATCCACAAGCATCCGCCACATCGACAACACTTTTTTGACATTCTGGATGAACGACCACGCTAAATCCACGCGCTTGCCAATAAGCGACCATCTCAGGGCGAAAGTAATCGTGTACGCTGCACAGACTTGAAAAAATAATCAATTGAGCTTCATCAAATTGTTTTAAGCAGTCGGCAGGTTGAGCGGCTAAATCAAATACAGCGCCTGCTTCCCCCGCGGGCCAATAAGCGATTTTTTCGGGTGGAATTCCGACCCAGCCAGCAGCATTTTCACCCATGTTTTTATCGGGAATAAATAAGATTTTTTTATGTTGTGCCATGCCCCATTGGAATATTTTTTTAACGTTAGAACTCGTACAAACAGCGCCATTTTGTGCGCCGGTGAGGGCTTTGATGCGCCCTGAAGTGTTCATGTAACAGATTGGTAAAATATTTTCTTGACCATATCGCTCATTTAAATCTGCAATGGCGGGTTCGACCATATAGTCTTTAGCGACCATTTCCATTGTGCATCCTGCTTTGGGATTGGTAATGTAAATATGTTGATCCGAATGGGCGAGAATACTAATCGACTCAGCCATAAAATGAACCGCAGACTCAACAATGATTTTTTTTTCAGGGTGATCGTACGCCATCAACGCTAATTGATAGGAATCACCAATTTGTCCACCAAAGGTTTCGACGAGTTTTACAATTTCACCGCCCATATAATAATGGGCAAGTAATAGCAGTTGATCGCCCAGTGCTTGAATTGCTGGATCGATATAACGTCGCATCCATTTTACGATTGTCTCGACTTTTCGATCCGGCAAGGCTAAATATTCTTCAGCATAAGGAATAAATTCTGTTTGATACCAGTCGAGAGGGTAATCGATTTGACAGAGCGTCATATCCGGTCGTAAATGAAAATGCGTTTCAGGCATCGTTGATTGAACTTGAGCAAATGAATTTAACATGACGACTTCCTCGAGGATAAATTGCATCGCATGATGCTGGGTTTGCTTTTATTTAATTTGTTGGGATAATCTTCTCGATAATGCCCACCACGACTTTCTTGTCGTTTAATCGCAGAACGAATGATCAATTCGGCAATGAGCACAATATTGCGCAATTCAATTAAATCGCGCGTGATGGAATATTGCCAATAACAATTTTCGATAATTTTTTTGCGAGCGGATACAAGTCTTAATGCATCTTTTAATCCCGCTTCGGTACGAATAATGCCGGCATAAGAAGTCATTTCACCACGCAATCCACGCCAATGCGCGTTAATTTGACTGGCGCGTCTTCGATCAATCACACTTTGCGAATTCCAGGCGGAGATCGGTTGAGAAAGTATCATGGGCCGATCTAAAAGGGATAGGCTTGCTTTTGCTGCAAAACTAGCCATCACCACATTTTCGATGAGCGAATTACTGGCCAAACGATTGGCGCCATGCAATCCAGTACAAGCCGTTTCACCAATCGCAAATAGGCGATCGATATCGGTTTTCCCCGTTATATCCGTCAAAATACCCCCACATAAATAATGCGCAGCAGGGACGACGGGGATGAAATCTTGGCTTATATCGAGGCCTAATTCACACAGTGTTTTGAAAATGGAAGGGAATCGTTTTTTAAGATAAGCTTTATCGCGATGACGAATATCTAAATAAACATAATCTTTTTCGTTATGTTCGATTTCATTAAAAATAGCGCGCGCGACAATATCTCGCGTAGCCAGTTCCATTTGTTTGGGCGCGTAATGTTTCATAAAACGTTCATGCGTAGTGGGATTGATCAGATACGCACCTTCTCCGCGCAAGGCTTCGGTGATGAGAAAATTATTTCGATCGGGGTGGTATAAGAGTGTCGGATGAAATTGATAAAACTCTAAATTACTGACGCGAGCCCCCGCGCGATAAGCCATGGCTACGCCATCACCCGTTGCGATGTCTTGGTTGCTGGTATAACGATAAACCTTTCCAGCGCCACCCGTAGCCAACACGATAATTTTTGCTAGAAACACATGGATTTTTTCTTTGAGTTCATCGAGCACATAAGCACCCATCACTTCAGACGCAGAAGTCGACGCATGTGATGTGGATTGCGTGATGAGATTTACTGCCGTGTGATTTTCGAAAATGCGTACTTGAGAAAAGCGTTTGACGGCATCAATCAAAGTTTGCGTAATCGCTTGACCGGTATAATCGCCGACATGATGAATGCGTCGCTTAGAATGGCCGCCTTCTTGCGCTAATTCACCTTGATCAAATTGTACCCCATACGCTTTTAATTGTTCGATGGCAGTGGGTGCAGCGGATAATATTTTTTCGACGATGACAGGATCGGATAATCCGTCACCCGCTTTGAGTGTATCTTCCACATGGCTATCAATTGAATCCATGGGTAGGGCAACGGAAGCAATGCCACCTTGCGCATGAAGGCTGTTCGAATCAGTTAATGTTTTTTTAGTGATGAGTGCAATACGGGTGCGTGGTTTTTGTTGGATGAGTTCAAGGATATAAATTAAACCGGCAATGCCACCGCCCATAACGACAACATCAAAAGTGAATTGTTTGCCTTGTTGAGAAATTAACGAATCCAATTTTAATCATCCTCACTTGATGCCGATCATGGAAAGATCTACTTGACCAGCAGCATAAGTTAGCATACCAATGGAGGCAAAATTAACGCCCGTTTCAGCGACCGCTTTAATCGACATTAAATTAATATTACCGGATGCTTCGGTTTCAAAAAAAGGTTTGGCGAGATCGACACATTGCTTTAATAGAGGCAACGGCATGTTGTCGAATAATACGCGCGTGACTTTTTGTTGCCCTTGTTCAAGCACCACTTTTAATTCTTCTAAGGTGCGAACTTCGACGATAACCGGAAGCGGATTATGATGGCGCAAAGGAATTTTTTCGAGCACGGATTGAATGCCACCCAAAAGATCGATGTGTGTATCTTTAATCATAAAGGCGTCATAGAGGCCCATGCGATGATTCATGCCGCCGCCGCAATGAACGGCGTATTTCTCTAAATGACGGAAGCCGGGCGTTGTTTTTCGGGTGTCTAAAATGTTTAAACGAGTATATTTAACCGTGCGGACAAATTGTTTGGTTAAGGTCGCAATAGCGGATAAGTGGCGTAAAAAATTCAGGAGTGTTCGTTCGACCATCACTAATGTTTTGGCGTCACTGTGAAGCGTTAATAAAGTTTGGCCAGGGGATAAAACATCACCATCGTGGTAAACAGTGTTCAAGGTAAAAGTAGGCGTTAATTTGTTTAAAATGGCTTCAATCACGGGCAATCCGCAGATGACAATGTCACTATTGGCTTTTGAAATGATTGCGACGGATTGCTGTGGATTGTCGTGCTGAAATAACGCATTTGAAGTGACATCGACGTAATGTGATGGCTCGTTGAGATGAGGGGTCAGGTCCTCTTCTAAGGCGAGCGCTAATAATTGCTGATCGATGGCGTTTAATTTTAATGGGGTCACAGTGTTCTCCTTTGAGCTTTGATCATATACTAATAGGGGTGTTTCATCAATTTGGATTGCATCTAAGAAGGTTTTAAAAAATCCGCTGTACAGAGGCGATAGAAAGTTTTTTGAGATAGATTTTTCTGGTTATCAAAAATAAGATAATGATGGCCTTAGCCAGCAAATATGCCCCAAAGGCCTGAAACAAACCCGAATAGTGCGGTAGCCGCAATAATTAGCCCGACAAATACCGCATACCATCCTTTCAGTCGGTATTGTTCTGGTAACACTTTGATTGCTAATAAATAGAGAAATCCTAAAACAATCGGCAATAACAGCGCATTAAGCACTTCAATCGCAACACTCATTTTGACTAAATTAACGCCTGAAATCACTAAAATGCCGCTCAGAATTAACATCAAAGAATACATGCCGTAAAAATAAGGCGCTTCACAGGCGCGGTGTCCCAGCGAGCATTTATACCCCGTTACTTCGCCAATGCTCCATGCCGCGGTTAAGGAAACAACGATCGCCGCAACAATAGAGGCACCGCTCATACCAAGGGCAAATAAAATACGCCCCGGCATGGTGCCTAAAAAGGGAGTAATGGCATCGCTGATTTGATGGACTGTGTCGAGCGGTGCGCCCGGATTGGTTTTACCAATGGTGGCAGCCGTCATGATGATAACTGCAGTTGCAATCACTTGCGTGACAATAGCCCCAATGAATGTATCCCAGCGAGCGATATGCATGGATTTTTTTGTTAATCCTTTGTCAATAACAGCAGATTGTTGATAAAAAATCATCCACGGCATAATGACAGCACCGATATTCGCAGCAGCCAAATAAAGGTAGTTAGCATTATGAAGTGGCATCGTCATCAATCCTGTTTTGATTTCCCCGATAGAAGGGTGCGCAATGATCGCAACAGCGACGAATACCAATTCAAACAGCCCGATAAACAAAGCACATCGCTCGACTGAGCGATAGGACCCCGTGATAGCCAAAACGATGAGAAAAGTAATGGTGACGACCATTGTGATCCAGGCGGGGATATGGAATAAAGAACCGACGCCCGATAATCCAGCTAATTCGGTAAAAAGTGCGCCAAAACAACAAATCAACAGCGTTGAAACAGAAAGCCATGCCCAAAAGTGTCCAAATTTTTCTTTGATTAAGGCGCCATGTCCTTGTCCAGTCACAATGCCCAGACGAATAGTTAACTCTTGAATAACGTATAAAGCAGGAATCAAAATGATTTGCAGTAAAATCATTTTATAGCCCCACATCGCACCTGTTTGCGCCGCCGTGATTAAACTACCCGCATCGGTATCGGCGAGCATTACAATAATGCCCGGGCCTAGAATAGCTAACCACAATAACAGTTTTTTAGTGAGTGAGAATTTTCGCATAGTTTTTTAAATAATCTTTTTTCTTAAGTTAACGCATATTAGAGGAAAAATTTATTAACAACAAATAATTTGTGAATTTGTGGCTATTCAGCGCGCTTCTTGGAACGTTTATCTTTTGGCTATCTTGGACAAAAAATCTCTTCAAAATTTAAACGTTCTTGTATCATCACAATCGTGGTGAATGGTTACGTGAATTTTAATAGAATTGAGGCATTATGTTGTCGCAAAATTTTTTTAATCAAGAGGCGCTGTGTGTTGCCAAAGCATTACTCGGCAAGGTGTTGCGGGTACATGATAATAATCACTGGCTTTCGGCGATGATTATTGAAACAGAAGCGTATTTTTTAACTGACAAAGCCAGCCATGCGTCGTTGGGATACACGGAAAAACGAAAGGCGTTATTTATGCCCGCGGGTACAATTTATATGTATTATGCGCGAGGCGGAGATTCATTAAATGTTAGTTGCCAAGGAGCGGGCAATGTTGTGTTGATTAAATCAGGCATTCCTTTTTGCGAGCGCGAGGATGATGAAATGTTATCTGTGATGCAACGATTGAATCCCGCTAAAAATAAGGTACAACCAAGATCAAAAAATAAACTCTGTTCAGGTCAAACATTGCTTTGTCGATCACTCGGCCTGAGAGTTAAGGATTGGGATCAAAAACAATTTGATCGTGCTCAATTTTATATAGAAGATGTGGGGTATCATCCTTCTCGTATTATTCAGACAAAACGATTAGGTATTCCGCAAGGACGTGATGAACATTTATGGCAACGTTTTATTGATGCGAAATACGCTCCTTATTGTACGGAAAATCCGCTTAAGAAAAAAAAATGGCAAGCAGGCCATGATTATTTTTTCATTGAAGGGTAGGTTCATTTGATGCGCTTCGAGATTTGCTATATGATTCATATCGCAATTTGAAGGAGAAGCTTTTTATGAACAAACAGGTCTTAGCATTGATTTTAACCGGTAGTTTATTAGGTGGTTCGATATCTGCTTTTGCAGCGACACCGACTACCGTGACGCTGCCGGATCCCCCCATGAATTGCAAGCAATTTTTACTGGCGCCGGTGGTGGTCGACCAAATTCGTGAAGAAGCGTTAGGACTGCCTGAATCAGCGCAATACCGTGTTATGTATCATGCTGATAAAGATTACTGCGATTTAACGGTATCAGATAAAGAGAACAAAAAAACTTATCATTTTACCTCAGAATCAGCAAATAATTTTGAATTCGACCCCAATGATCGCACGTTTGAACTCTTATTGTATAAGACGGATCAATTAAGTTGTGAAAACACTATCGAAGCAACGTATGAAGATTCAACGAAAAGCTTTGTGGATGCCGCTTACGATTTTCCTTTAACGGAAGGTGGTTGTTCGGTAAATAAAAATTAACAATAAAAAGAGGTTTTAATCCAATGAATACCCGAACTGAACATGACATGCTAGGTGAAATGCAAATTCCGAGTGATCGATATTTTGGTGCGCAAACATTGCGCGCAGTCAAAAATTTTTATATTAGCGGCACGCCGATGAGTAGCCAGCCGAAATTGATTCAGGCGCTCGCAACAGTAAAGCAGGCGACAGCGATGGCGAATTTAGAGATGGGACTGTTAGAGTCAAAAAATGCAGAAGCTATCATTCAGGCAGCAGAAGAAATCATTCAAGGATCATTACATGAACATTTTCCGGTTGATATGATTCAAGGCGGTGCTGGGACCTCGGCGAATATGAATATCAATGAAGTAGTTTGCAATCGTGCCTTAGAAATTTTGGGACATCAGAAAGGAGAATATGAATATCTGCATCCGCTGAATCATGTCAATTTGTCGCAATCGACAAACGATGTGGTGCCAACGGCAATGAAAATAGCCATTATTTGGCTCAGTGAAGATTTAATTGCGGCCATGGTTGCTTTGCGTGATGCGCTTTTTGCGAAAGCGGAAGAATTTAAAAGCGTGATTAAAATGGGCCGTACGCAATTGCAAGACGCCGTACCGATGACATTGGGTCAAGAATTTCGCGCGTTTGGTGTCTCAATTAATGAAGACATTCAAAATTTGAGAGAAACGGTGAAGCTCTGTTATTTAATCAATATCGGCGCTACCGCTATCGGCACAGCAATTAACACCGTGCCGGGCTATATTGAGTCCGTTTGTCGACATTTATCCCAAGTGAGTGGTTTGAAATTATCGAATGCCATTGATTTGGTCGAATCGACGAGTGATGCAGGAACTTTTGTGTCTGTTTCTTCCGCATTGAAGCGTATGGCGATTCGATTGACTAAATTATGTAATGATTTACGTTTATTGTCATCAGGACCTCAAGCAGGGTTGGGCGATATTCAATTGCCGCCGATGCAACCCGGCTCTTCGATTATGCCCGGAAAAGTGAATCCCGTGATTCCCGAAGTGGTTAATCAAATTGGATTCCAAGTGATGGGCAATGACTTGGTGATTACGATGGCTGCTGCTGCCGGACAATTACAATTAAATGCCTTTTTACCGATTATTTTATACAATATTTGTGACTCGATTAAATTATTGCAACGTGGTTGTTTGACGCTTAAAGAAAAATGTATCGATGGGATCACGGCCAATATTGAAAAATGTGCGCAGGATGTGCATCGATCGGCAGGATTATTAACCGCGCTCACTCCGGTGATTGGTTATGAAGCGGCTGCTACAATCGCGAAAAAAGTGCAGCATTCCAATAAAACAGCCTATGAATTGTTGCAAGAATCCGGTTTGCTGACCGCTCAAGAAATCGAAACGCTGTTATCGCCCGAGCATTTGATTAATCCGCAAGCGCAGGAAAAAACGAAAAAATAGTGTGCTTTGAATGTTGTGATCAAGTGCTTTCTCGCTGAGGTATTTCAGTACCTTCAATTTTGACAATCAAAGATTAAACACGAGACTGAGCGAGAGATATGTGATCCTCTCGCGGATGTTCTTCACAGTCACAACACGGTTGTTTGAAAAGGCCCCTTTGTAAATTAGAATGAGATGAGGGTATTTTGTGACACATAACAACGAACATGCAAGCGAGCGAAACAACGCCTACTCCTGCAACCGCAGCTATAGCGGCTATGCCAAAAACATCTGCATGATCGCCAACAAAAGCGCTCAATTGGTTAAATTCCCCATTCATAATATATCCTCATTTGTAGTTATCACTTAACCTTGATTGATGCGTTCATCGTTCAGCTCAAAAAAGCGGGTGCGTTTTTTGGCTTATGTCATGAGATGAACAGTGCGTATTGTTAGCATATAAACTTTTATTGCGCCATTTTTTTGAGCACAATTACGGGAATTCCTATCATCACGATTTAAGTGAATAGTTGCGTTTTCCGTAATTAAAGAGGCTTTTTTAGCGAAATGTTTTTTCATGCACTATAATCTAACCTTAGATAGTTCGGTCAAATCAAAGAACAATTATTACTACAATAAAATAAGAGGTAACGATTATGCCAAAACCAACGATAGCCGCCCCGATGGGAAATTCTGCTTTTTTTGCCGAGCATAAAGCTGAAACAGGAGGCATGAAACATGCCGGTATTTCATGTATGAAAGTAGTACAAGGGGTTACGCTTTCTGCTGCCGCTGCTAGTGCAGTTGTTTCAGTTTTGAGTCTTGCCGTGGCTTTTGGACTTTGGCGGAATGATGCCCCTGAAAGAGCAACGCAGTGGGCCGTGGGGTTAGGAGGCGGAAGTGCGCTTGCAGCGCTGGGATTAGCATCGCTTGCTGTACTCCCTTCTTGTTGCTCATGCTGCAAATCAGATGCGCAAACAACAGGTGTAATGTCCGAAGATCAACTAAGCGCGGTACGTCAGGAAGAAATTCACAAGCGTGTAGACGCGCGTAAGGAGCAGTTGAAGCGAGCGCGAGAAGCTACTTCAGGAGATGATGGGCTGCGAGCAGCTTTATTAGGAAGATAGAAGACCCTAGTCACGGTTTTCCTGATGAAGAAGATGCTGTATTGGCGGGGTTTGAAACACAACTTGCGCATAATGGATATACACCACCCAGAAACATACTGTAGCTTTATTTAGGGGACATACCAAACCGGATCATCTGCGCAGCAAATTATTTTTTATTGTGCGCAAAGAAAAAAGTCACTATTCACCGAGATCGTGGTGAATGGTGGCTGATGTCTTTTTTTTCATCAAATTGTTATCAATTACTCAAAGACGATTATTTAAAATTCATATAGAATAACTGAGCAATCAATATTTAAGGAGCGCATTGCATGAAAGTATTCAGTCGTTTGATGGTTCTGATTCTATTAATTTTAGGTGTCGCTTTTGCGTTAGTGAATGCAGGTCCCGTGACAATTCACTACTATGTCGGGCAGAAGCAATTACCGCTATCCCTTTTGATCGTTTTTACTTTCGGTTTTGGTATTTTAATTACTTTTTTCACGCTGGGGATTATCATTATTCGATTAAAGCACGAGCGCCGTAAGTTAAAGAAAAAGTTGAAACAGGCGCGACAAGAGCTTGATAATTTGCGTACAATCCCGATCAAAGACGTTCATGCATCGTAAAGGTCATTCATGAATTCATTGTGGTTGTTGTTATTATTGCCGCTTGCAGCCGGCGCCGGCTGGTTGGCTGCTGTTCGCAATTTAATGCCGGATACTGACGATGATGATGACGATTTCAGCGAACAGCAAGCACGCGTATCGAAACGCTATTTACAAGGATTGAGCTATTTGCTCAATGAAGAGTCTGATAAAGCGATTGACGTTTTTATAAAAATGGTCGAAGTCGACAGTGATACCGTTGAAACGCATTTAGCGCTTGGGAATCTTTTTCGAAAGCGAGGTGAAATTGAGCGCGCGACGCGTATCCATCAAAATTTAATCGCAAGACCCCATCTGGAAAAGACGTATCGTGTTCAGGCGTTATTTGCTTTGGCGAATGATTACTTTAGCGCAGGATTACTGGATCGCGCTGAAAAATTATTTTTAACATTAATCGAAGAAGGCGAATATCAGCATAAAAGCCTGCTCAATTTGCTCGACATTTACGAGCAAGAAAAAGAATGGGAAAAAGCCATTCAAGTCGCACAAAAAATTAAACCAGACAAATCGATTGCAATCGCTCATTATTATTGTGAATTGGCCGATGAACAATTTAAACGTCGGCATTTCTCTCGCGCTGCTATGTATTTAAGAAAAGCTTTTGCGCAAGATAGCCGCTGCGTACGTGCTAGTTTGCTGCTTGCTAAATTGGAAATGGAATTGAAGCGTTATAAACAAGCGATTCGATCATTAAAACGTATTCGCACACAAAACGTCGCTTTTTTTTCAGAAGCAATTTTACCCTTATCGGTGGCCTATCAGGCGCTGGGAAAAGGGAAGGATATGTTTTTATATTTTAAAAACGTGCTCGAAGAATTTCCAAATATTCCTATTGCGACTTTATTATCAGAACGTATTCGCCAATGGCGAGGTGATAAAGTGGCCACTGATTTTGTGGCGGATTATGTGCGAAAACATCCGTCGATTGTCGGATTGCATCATCTGCTCAAAATGTACCTGCCGATTACAGAAAATGAAAAGGCAAAAAATGATTTACGTATTTTATCGGCATTGATGGAAAAATTGATTGCTAAGACGCCATTATATCAATGCAGTTTTTGCGGTTTTTCAGGAAAAACGCTGCATTGGCAATGTCCAGGATGCAAAGAATGGAGTGTGATTAAGCCCACCTGTGCGCTCGAAGAAGAGCGTGGGTGAGGGGGGCTCACGCGAGGGCTATGCAGCACGTTGAACGCGAGATAGGATGTCGAGCTGGAGAGATATATGTCAGGATGATTGCTTGAGTCAGGGCTTCAATGTTTTATGCGCTTGTTTTTTTCCATTTTAGCAGCAATGTAGATTTTTTGATCAAAAAGAAATAGAATACTCCGGTCATGATCAAGGAAAATGTTGTTTATTAAGGAGCTATGCGTGGTAAATAAAAAAACTAGATCAACCATTCAAACAACAACATGGAAAAAAATCAGAGATCGTGTTTCAAAGGTTAATCCAGATTTTGCCGCTGCTGTTGATAGCGTTTCGCCCAATGATAGCTATGAACTATATTCGGTAAAATATCCTTTTGGCTCGATGATTTTTGATACCGCTGTATTAAATTTACCTAATAGCGCCAATCAATTAGTTCCATTAACTCATCACACAATTCCAGCAAAATTAAAGGAACAATTATCTTATCGAACGATTCCGATGGGGATGATGTTGTCAAAGGAAAGCGAGTTACATACTAAAACAGGGAATTATTTGATTCCGCTAACCATTTTTTCAGAAGGATCCTTGTTCGGAGTGTGGGAAACTTTTGACCCATTAAATTCTTTTTTAATTAAACTCTCATGGAATGTTTCTTCTGGAGCAAGATCCTTATTTATGTTACCAAAAATCACCGAGAGATCCGGTTATCAGCGGTTACAAAAAGAATTTGGAGTGCGAATAAAGGCGCCTGCTCGACTTAAAGATCACTGGAAAGTATTTGCAGAATTAACTCAAAGTCAAAACTTTCCAACGTCATGGGATAGTGAGGTCTTGTTTTTTTCCAAAAAATGGTTTGATCAATTGCAAAAAAAGAATGCGTGGCCAACTTTGCAAAACTATTTATATAAAACAGTTTGGCAACAATCTATGTTTTGGCGATTTTTGGTAACCTTTAATCTTATTTGGCACCAGTTTTCTTTAACTATTAAAAACAATCGTGCTCGGTGGGGGTCATATCAATTAGAAACTTTAAAACATCTTATTACTATTGGTTTAGGCGGGCTTCCTTCATTCACCCCATCAGATAACGCTGAAAAATTAGCTCCAACGAAAACATTGCAAGATATTTTTTTAGGCTGTTATGGGCTAAATTATGTCCCAACCATAATGCTTCCACATCATTTTTCATTAAAAAGTAATAAATTCGCTTATTATTCAATTAATGAGCCAGCGTTAATTGAGGGAATGCCGAAGACCAGAGAAGTTTCAAATATCATGCGCATAACGAAGGACGTCAAAATATTGTTTGACGATTTACGGCAAGAGCTTGAAAAAGATGCTCCGTTGAAATGGAACCTGCCTATATGCGAATTAGCCACTAAAGTCACCTTTGATTTTTTTCATACCATACCAGATACTACTGGACTATTACAGATCCCTCAGTGTTTACCAAAAGATGATCCTGTACTGATGACTATGCCAGATAAATATGCGATACGGCCATTTTGTGAATCAAGTGTTTTCTTAAAGGGTCTTGTTAGGATGGGAAGAAATAAAACAAGTTAAAGCAGAAAGCATAAGCTTGATTTGATTTCTAATCATAACTTTAGTCTAAATTCATCTCCGTTTCAATTTGCCTGAAAAGTTTTCATGTAAATTTTATCTGTCTTTTGTTCTATTCCAAACCGTCAAATCTTTCTTTATCCTGCACCTTCAATTTTTAGTTGGTTCTTTCCAGGCGTACAAAAAACAAATGCGACCTTGGGGTGTCAACCGGTGGTTGTCTGAAGTTGAAGTAAATACGAAAGTTTACTGATTCAGAAATAAAAAACTATCACGGAGAAAATGAGATGGTGACAAAACAAAAACTGAATTCAATGAAGCGACGCGATGTAGCGCCATATTCTAAATTGATTTTGGCGTCGCAATCTTCCGCTACAGAAAAAACAAAAATAATTGACAGTATTACGCATACGCTCAAAACGCTTCACATTGGATTTTCGGAATTACTTGAAAAGGTTCATGATGAAGCGAAATCCTCACAACAAAAGAAACACCTCGAAATCCTATTAGCTTCTGCCGAAGAGCAATTCGGATTGACACAAACGCTTTTGATGTTGATGGCCGATTTAGATAAGCATAAAACACAAGTAAACAGTGTATTTAATTTAAAAGGATTGCTCTATCAGATTAGCGATTTAGTACGTCCTTATCAATACGATCGTGCAATCAGCATTCATTATCCCAAAGATTTGTCCGAAACCTTTTTGGGTAACAAATATCGAATTTACTTTGTTCTGTTAAGCCTCATTACCTTTTTAGAACAAAGTATTTTCGATGGAGAAATCGATATCGCTTTACAAGAGAATCAAAAAACGAATGCGTTACGAACAAGTCTCACCATCACCCTTGAAGCGACGGAAGAAGCAACGAAGCCTTATTTCGATGGCATCATTAGTCGTTTTTACCATCTCTATCAAGCCGGTGAAGCAACGGCATTAAGCCTAACCAAGCAGCTCATCGAAGAATTAAACGTAAGCCTTCAATTTTGCGTTATCAGCAGCGATAAAAAATACACTAATAACAACAAGAAGATAAAAGAGGAAGTAAGTCAAAAACAAAAAGGATGTCAGTTCAAACTGAGCCTGCCCGTTATCGTCGATAGATCGGGCAGGTCTTTTTTATACGCATCATCATCACAAGGAGAAAAGTTATGTTGATATTATCGCGCCGTTTAGGTGAAAGCCTGATTATTGGCGATCAAGAAGTGACCGTCACGATTTTGTCGATCAAAGGAAATCAGGTGCGAATTGGTATTGAAGCGCCGAAGCATATTGTGGTGAATCGCGAAGAGATTCACAAACGGATTCAAGATGCGATAGCCAATGAAACCCATACCGAAGAGCAAGACGACCAAGAGCCATTGGAGGATCGCGATGAATGATCTCAATGATGCGATCGATAAAAGATTACTGGATAAAGTGGCTTTCGGTGATATTGATGCGACGGTTGAGCTCGCTGAAATCTTTTTTCAGCAACAACGTTACGGCTTCGCAACGAGTTTGTTCTTACTCGCCAGCAAACACGGTCATCAAAAAGCGACTGAAAGATTAGC
>Ga0209319_1000287_pt1 | contig 74159 bp, 72 predicted proteins | sample RifGroE2_FD_184000 | JGI IMG/M metagenome (GOLD analysis project Ga0209319, IMG submission 184000) | Groundwater microbial communities from Rifle, Colorado - Groundwater E2 (SPAdes) (version 2) | ecosystem: Environmental > Aquatic > Deep subsurface > Groundwater | place: Rifle, Colorado, United...
CTTAGAAATGCTTAAAAATCCGCCAATTTCCACCAGGATGGATTTCAACTCACAGTACAAAAAGACCACCTAGAGCTATCCTCTAAGTGGTTTTCATTTAAACCAGTGTTAATATTTTACCTTTACTTATATTCTAATACATTTTATCATATTCAAATCCAAAAACATATTTTAACTCTAATAAAAAAGACTTGAGATTATCTCAAATCCACTTGAAATCCGATGGCGGAGGAAAGGGGATTTGAACCCCTGCGCCTTTTACAGCCTACGAGCTTTCCAAGCCCGCCTCTTCAGCCACTTGAGTATTCCTCCGTTTAATGGTGCACCCGACATGAATCGAACATGCGACCTTAACCTTCGGAGGGTTACGCTCTAATCCAACTGAGCTACGGGTGCACATCACGTCGCAATCACTATTTTATCAAATAGATGACTATTTGTCTAATGTTATTTTCTTTTTTTCATGAATTGTATATGTTTATCCCAAATCAACTTTCATGAAAGAAATCTGAATTGAAATATGTAATATTTAAGACTTATCTTTATCAATTGTAAAGAAAGTGATATAATCATGATAGTCAATTTTTACATGATGACATTTGATGTCAGGAGGAACTATGAATAATCGTATCTTTAATCGTTATGAACGGAAATTTTTAATCACAAAAGATGCGATGAAAGATTGTATCCAGTACTTTAAAAACTACCTATCAAGTGATCCTTATTCGAAAGATGGTCATCATTATACAATCTATAATCTCTATTTTGATACCAAAGATTTTAGTATCATCCGTAGCTCGATTCAAAAGCCAACCTATAAAGAAAAATTAAGACTGAGAACATATGCTTACCCACTTACTGATGAGAGCGAAGTGTTCTTAGAGATTAAAAAGAAACATTTAGGTAGAGTCAATAAAAGACGGGTTACCATGACATATCTTGATGCTAAGAATTATTTGCAAAAAGCAATCATGCCCACTTTTAAAACATACGAGCAGCAACAAGTGATGCAAGAAATTGACTATTTCGTCAAACTCCACAAAGCTAAACCTGGAGCATATATACGTTATGATCGCATTGCTTTTTTATCAGAAAGTGATGATTTAAGAATCACATTTGATTTTAACATTATCTATCGTACTAAAAAATTAACCCTAGAATCAAATGAAGGAAAACTCATTTTGCCTTCAGAAGATCATGTTTTAATGGAAATAAAATCAGATAACAACTTTCCATTATGGCTTGCTCAATACTTATCATCCAAAAAAATATATAGCCAATCATTTTCAAAGTATGGAAAGGCATATGAAGACTACATAGGAGGAAATACAGATGATGACTTTTTTTCAAACGATTGATTTAACTGACATGACAGTTGGTAAAGTTTTATTAATTTTAGGTGTTGCAACACTTTTAGGTGGTGTTGTTTCTCTACTTTATGCTTTTACACACAGAAAGACGGTTTACGATCATGCGTTTAATACGACCTTACTCCTTCTTCCACTTGTGGTATCCATAATCATCATGCTTGTATCAAACAATATCGCCAGAGCATTCAGTTTAGCAGGCGTATTTACATTAGTTCGTTTCCGCTCAGCGATCACGGATACAAGAGATATCACCTACATCTTAAGTGCCGTAGGTATTGGATTAGCGATGTCACTTGGTATGATTACATACGCACTTATGATTACAGGATTTATTGCTGCTGTTTTGGTTGTGATTAACTTACTAAAGCTAGATGTACAACGTAAGACGCATGCAAAGTTAAAGATTATTATTCCTGAGAACTTAAATTATGCGAATGTGTTCGATGATGTCTTTAGCAAGTATGTTGAATCCAGTCATTTATCTAAAGTAAAAACAACCGATTTCGGTACGATGTTTGAACTCACTTACTTAATCAAATTAAAAGCGAATATTGATCAAAAAAGTATGATTGATGAGCTTAGAGTAAGAAACGGTAATCTATCAATTACCTTAACAACAGATTATATTTCCTTAATCTCAGAATAGAAAAACTTCCTCAACGAGGAAGTCTTTTTTTTAGAACCAATGTTTGAAAAATGAATCTGTAAAATCTTTCATGAATGCTTGAATATCTTTGAAGAATTTATCTTGAAGATCAAAAAGGGATTCCTTTGACACAAGTTCATTCTTTGTCTCTTTTTCGGGTTTACCCTCAAGCAATGCTTGATCCTGCTTTAATGATTCAATATGTTTGGAAATGGTTTGTGACTGATTGATAATATCACCATGATCAATCACATGGTGCGATTTTTCAACTTCTAAGACGACCAATCCATCTTTTTCTACACGCTTTTCAGCATAAGCTTGAAGTGCAAATTTGACACCTTCGAAACGTTTAGAAAGAGACTTAATGATATCAAGCATAGGTTCATTTGATGTGAAATGGATGATGTCATAACCTATTTCGATATCTTTGATATCGCCTTTAAAGTCTTTCATCACTTTCTTGAAGTCCAAACCTTTTGAATCATCTTTCTTACTTGGGTCAAGGAATGCTTTGATCTCGAGGATATCTTCATCAGATCCAAGAATTCTGAGTCTGTTTTTAATCGTTAACATACTCTCACTCCTTTCACTTATAGTTTATCACTGGCACTCTTTGTTGTCAAGTGCCAATTGTGTTTTTTATAACAAAAAAAGCGAGAAATTCTCGCTTTAACTGTATCCTGGTCGGGACGACAAGATTTGAACTTGCGACCCCTTGCACCCCATGCAAGTGCGCTACCAAGCTGCGCCACGTCCCGGTCATTAGACCCTTATTATTGTAGCACAACTTAAGTTCTTATGCAACTGGATTTAATGAATAGGATATGTGATTTACTTTATTTTGCAAGTGATCCCATAGGGTCCCATGGTTTTAAAATGATGGGTTTTTGTTCCCATGCTTTAAGTTGATCATCTGTTAAATACTTCTTTTGAACAACAGCTTGATAAACATAGCGATCAAACCATGTATCGGTCATTAAATAGTAACCTTTATTACCGTTTTGATCACCCCAAGAGTTTTCAATCTTCCAACGATTGGGTTTACCTTCATCAAGATTAACTGCGGTGATCACCATCGCGTGGTTCATCGATGAACTACTATAATCAAGTTCATCTTCTTTGGTCATATAAAGACTCATTTCTAACATGTCTTCATAATCGAATTGTTCATCATCCCATACACCTGAAGTACGGTCGCCATAACGTGCAACGTCTGCACCAAACCAAACGAGTTCTTTATTGATCAGTTGTTTTAACACTAAATCTTTAAATGTGTCCATATCAAGATTTAAATACTTAATTTCTTTACCATCGATGACATTGCCTAAATAAGCAACACTAAATGTCTTCATAAATGGTTTATCTTTCGTTGGTGCATGAATGATTGAAATATATTCTTTTAGAATATCTTTCATGTATTCTTTATAAAAACGATCTGGGGTTAAACCCTTGATGTTTTGGTAGGTGTCATTTGCAACCACTTCTAAATCAAATGTTTTAGGTGGCATACCAAAGTTAGTGACTAAAAATGTATACAGTTCATCTAACGTTTGTTTTTTCAGTGCTGGAATTTCATTCTTTAAACCATCTTCTGTTAAGTGTCTTGCATTAGCTGCATATTGACGAAGTTTAATGTTGATAATACGGTTCATAAAACCAGTGTTTGAGGAAGATGCGGTTTCTACCATCGCTTCTTTAGGCACAACACCATATTTTTCAACGAGACTCACGAACATATCCCACTGTCCACCATCTTGAATACCGGTTTTTAAGATGTGTTGCAAAGTTCTATCGTCTTGATCAACCGTTAAAAAATCATCCATGATCTCAATGAAATAATTGATCTTTTCTAACTTATCATAGAACGCTGTATAGTTTTGAGATAACTCAAAATCTTTTAAACCAAATTGGTTTGCAACCATTTCTCTTAACACATTAAGTCCTGCAAAAATCCAGCAACGACCTGATTGTTTTTGAAAGGTTACAGGTAATGTCTTGATTTCGTTTGAAAACTTAAATTGAACCGCTGGTTTTTGTTCTTGTTTTTCAAATAAATTCTGTAAGTCATTTTTAACAATGACACGTCTAAGTGCATTTTGTACAGGTTTTTCCATGTAATTTGATGCTAATACATCTAAATCTTGAAAACTAATTTTTTTCATATTCTCCCCATCTTTCCTCTTTATATTGATTAAAAAGATAGCCCACGCAGGGCCATCTCAATTAGACACGTAATAAACGATCATCTTTGAATGTTTCAACAATCGCATAGTCATTGTCTTTGACAATCACTAAGCTTGTATTCACATAGTTAATGATGTTGGATACACGTTGTGGTGGTACCGCAATCAGTAGTTGAATCGATAAACTGTTATAGAACTTCATCATGGCATCAATTCTTGATTCATCCATGTTATTAAATGCTTCATCAAATAAGACAATACATCCTGAATCCACTCTTCTGTTTTTCGTTAAGAGTTGTTGGAAAGATGCAGCAATAACGATATAGAATGGAACTTGGGTTTCACCACCTGATTTTTCTTTAGATACTTTAGAGAAATAAGATTTATTTCCATTTTTGTTCGTCACTTCAATGTCATATGACATATAATTACGATAATCCAAATACTTATACGTCAGTTGATCAAATTCAGGATCGTTAGATGCAATCTTTTCAAAGAGTTCCATTAAGATCTGTTCATTTTTCTTCGTTAAGCCTTCCGTAAATAATGTATGCTTTTGAATCGCTTCATTAGCCATAATAATTTCATAATAGACCTTATAATCAGGGCTTTCAGAAGCTCTATAGATCAATTGATAGGAGTCACTACCAAAGGTCTTATCGGTTAGTGCGTAGTTCAACTCTTCGATTTGTTGCTGCGCATTTTCGATCGATGCTCTTAATTTACCAACAAATTCTTCTTTAAATCCAATTTCAGAATTTCTTCTGAGTTCTGATGCTTCAACTTCATAACGAATTAAATCGTTATTTCTAATTTGTGTCGCTTCTTGTTCATAAGCAATGAGCGAATCAAATTCAGGTGATGCACCAAAATGATTGGTTTGGTTAAAGAACTTCATTTGATTGATTAAATCTGCTTCTCCTCTGACGATCTGTCCAGTTAAGGATACATTGGACTGTGCGAGGTACTCTGTGATTTGATCATGGTTGTGTTTCATCTTTAATTTAAGTGCGTAAAACTGCGTATTAGCAAGTGATAATTTTTCTGGATGTTTTAAAGATAAAACTTTTTGTTCTTTAGCATATGCTTCGATCTTAGCCTTAATATCATCAATCAAATCATAAACGCGTTGACGATTTTCTCTTAAGGTAGCAATCTCACCCACAAGTTGTTCAGAATCAATTCTAAGTTGTCTTCGTTGCAATCTTGCACGTTCGATTTGATCATCCAACTTTTGAATGTTCTTATCTTTTCCAAGTGCTTGAATTTGTGTTTCGATATGCGTGTATTCTCTTCTAGTTTGCTTAATCAAATCTAAATACTTCAAACTTCCTTGATGGACTAATTGACTTGATTTTGATTGATTGAGTAAACGCATAATGCGATCATTTTTATCGGATAAATCATAGAGCTTATCCATCTTAGCTTCAAGAAGTGATAATTGCTTTTCTTCCATATCGAGCTGAATCGTTGTTGCTTGTGATCCAATATAAGGCACTTCATACGTTCTTGGATTGATTTGACGTGCTGTATGATTACTGTAAGTCATACAGGTTGGTGTAATCGCTCTGTTGTAATTTTTTAATTCTTGAACGTTTTCTACACAATATGTATTATTCATAATCATATTGACATAGTATCTTGCATAGATGTGATCTGTTGATACTTTTTCTGCTAATGTACCAGGGTTTACCGTTTCATACGCATTTAATTTTTGGGTATTCACTAAACCAACACCATAAATTTTTTGTTCGAATTTAATGCGATCATAAATATCAAGTGCATCACTAAAATAAGCAGGATCAACGATGATATCAAAACGTTGTGTTGATAAGTAGCCTTCAAGTGCATTACGCCATTTTTCTTCTGTCACTTCAATCATTTCACATAAAGGTCTTACGCGGACTTCCTTATGGTAATGAGCCGATAATTCCTCATTTAATGCTTTAATTAAAAATTCAACAAAGAACGGATATGTCTTCACATGACGTTTGAGTTGGTTAACTCTGGTTTGTGACTGACGAATCTGATCGGATAGATCTCTTTTTTCTTGCTCAATCTTATCTTTTTCAGAGAAATAGGCTTGTTTATAAGAGGACACTTCAACATCAAGTGCTTGAAGATGAGATTCAAGTTCATCTGCTGAAAGTTGTTCATCATTTGATTGCATGTAATTAACAAAAGCTTTTAAACTTTGATTAGGTAAAAGCATCACTAATTCTTTGATGGCGTTAAACTCTTTGGATAACGTATCTTTAAGTTGCTCAATCATTTCCTTTTGAGCTTCGTATTCGTTTGCCTTTTTCTTTAACGCATCTTGATATCCCTGGAGTGTTCTTGACAAATCTGAATCATTTTTCGCACGTTCAAGGTTTAAAATCTGTTGTTCTACTTCTTCGACTTGTTCATCAAGTTGCGCTTTCGCATCGCGAAGATAATCTAAACGTTTATCAATCGAGAGAAGTTTTTGTTCTTGCTCTTTCATGAATGCTTCTCTTTTTTCAACCCAGTTTAATTGATCAATAATTTGATTAATATCTTTTTGATCTCTATTTTGCGAGATATCTTCACCGGTTTGAATAATGGAATCCAGTTTTTCAAGTTTTTCACGATCTCGTTTGATTTGTGCTTCAACTTTCTTGAGTTGAGATACGTTATTTTTAAGTGATTGAATATCAATCGGGTCATCATCAAGTAAAAACTCAAAAACGAATGCTTGTAAGTCAATGGATCTAAATGCTAATGCTTTGGGTAGAATTCTAGCATATTTGGTCGCGTCCATACCAAAGAAACGTGCGAGTGCATCACGGTATTTCTTTTGTGATTCAAAAGGGACAAACTCAACATCAATGGTTTTTAAATAAGCCTTCATGCTCTTATAATCACGTGGGTATTTCTTTTCGAGGAAAAGACCATCATGAATAGAGACATTATCTAAAAGATAAAATCTTTCTTTAAGTTGTGAACCTTTAGGCAAATCTAAGACCACGCCAATGGTCGTAAACTTCTTAATTTGTTCATCAAAAAACTCTAAAGCAACGTGAGAAACAACATCACCATTTCTTAAGAACTCTTTGTTTTCAGCACCAATACGTCCTCTGATATACCCTTCTAGAGTACGTCTTGCATCATCGGTAGCTGCAATATTAAATTTAGCACCACTTCTTCCACCAACAAATAAATACTGCATGGCATCAAGAAGTGTTGACTTCCCGGATCCGTTTTCACCTGAAATCAATGTATTATCTTTGATCTCGATGGTTTGGTTAGAGAATAAGTGCCAGTTAATAAGTTTAATCTTCGTCAGCTTCTTCACTTTCGTCACTTCCTCCTTCCATGTAGCCATCTAATTTCTGGATGATTTCTTTAATGGAGTCTAAGTTTGTTACGTATAAAATCGTTGGATAAATTTTAATTCTTGCATCATCATGAAGACCTTTATCGATATAGTCAATCATGTTATAACTACGTAAAAAGGATAATGCGGGTTTGAGTTTATCTTTGGTGATGCGTTTATTATCTAAATATCCAATGCGTGAGAGTTCTTCATGAATTTCATGAAGGAAGATCTCGACATTTTCATCTAACGTCACATAATCTTTTTTGCGTTGGTAAATAATTCTGATGACTAATAATAATACGCTTTCTGTCTTTCTTAAACGCATATGATTGAATAGATTATTGTTTTGAACAAAAACAACTTCATCTTCTCTTTTAATTTCAAGATTAAAATCTGTGAGTTCAAAAAAAGCTTCAAATGCTTCTTTAAATGCTAAGATGAAACGATAATCGTTTGTATCACCAGGTTTTTTCTTTGTAATATAGTTCACTTGGAAAAGTTTATTAGCAATACGTGAAAAAATAGCCTTCTCACCCTCTTTTAAAACACCATACTCTTCATTAAATTGTTTTAAGGCTTGTGCTTTATTCATCGTCTCACCTCTTTAATTCTAAAGTTTTGGAAAGTTACAAAGTTATTCTTACATTCTTTGCCGAGCAACTGCACATCATAGTGCATACCGACTGATTTTGAATATAAGAATATGAGAATCAGTTTGACATAATCTTCTTGAGTTTCAATTTGAACATCTGAAGCATCCATTTGAGTTTCACCATTGAGTAAATGCTTAACATGTTCATCAATTTCTTTTTTACCGTAAATATTATTTTTAAGTAAAGCTTTAATCTTTTCTCTCCGATATTCTTCGCTAATGAGATCATCATCAAATGTGATCTCTTCAGGTATTGTCTCAACTCTCATTCTACGTTGATTGTATAAGGAACCAGTATCGAAGTTTTTCATCTGTGTGAGATAAAAAATCTCATTATAATTAACTTCTTTGTTCGTTAAGATGATTTTAAAGAGCCTATTGAAAATACCTTCGATGTCATCTGATTGATTGGTTAAGAATAATATTTTAGCTGCTGCAGCACTGATGTATTGTTCATTTTTTCTATCGATTGCTAAAATAAGATGTTCTAAAGATGCAAAGGAATCTGTGATAAAACGTAAACGATCTTCAACATAATGGAAAGCATCATTATAGTCTTCTACACGTTTAATGTTTTGAACTTTGTAAGCGAGTTGATCCATGAGTATTTCATTATTTTGAATCTTGCTGATTGACTCTAAAATAAAACGTTTATAACGAGGTAATGAATCCGTTGTTTTCAAATTATAATAGGCTGAATCAAAGAAATTTTGTTTATATTCAACCAATAGTTTTTCAAGTAAATGGTGTAAATCATTTTTATTATGTTTTTTTGTAATGTCAAAATAATAGCGGTAAATATTCGCCTTAAGTGCTTTCAGTTTTCTTAAAATATCATGTGTCTTTTGATACGCTTGTTCTAAAACACCGATACCTTCATCGATATTAAAGCTAGACAAAAGAGAATACACGGTATATATTTCACCTGTGTATTCACTCTGACGGTTTTGCGAGATATTTTCAAGCATATCAATCAGTTGAATAGAATAGTCAAAAAGATTAAGCGATGTCTTGTAATCACCTAATTCTTCTTCGCCTAACCATCCATTCTTTTTTAAAATGTTAATAACGTGTAGCGCTTTTTGGCGTGATGTGCGTGCAGGTTCATCTTCCTCCACATCTAAAAATTCATCTAAAGGCTGTTCATCAAAATAATCAATGAGCCTTTGGATGATTACTTCACGGTCCCCCTGAAAAGCGTCTTCAACGGTGTCAATCGTATGGTAAATAATGAAGATGCAATCGACATATGTCTTTTTATTAGGGGAGGAGAGCACACTGAAAAAATTCGGGTGTATGGTGTCAAACAGATGTGCCATCTTGTCCTCCTTTATTTTTATAAAATAAAAAAATATGAATTTCATATTCATTGTAACATGAATGATTCATATTTTTGTATTTTTTTTTGCTTATTTGTTCTTTCCAAGCGATATTCTAATCTTTTTGCCGTTGATAATCTTACCATTAAGTTCTTCTAAACGCTTGATTGCTGCAGGATGAATTTGGAATTCAGTATCGTTTTTATTCATGATAATATCACCGACATTCTTAGGAAACATGTCTGCGTGTTTCTTGAATAAATCAAGTAATTGTACAGGACGGATACCATCTTCTTTACCAAGATTGATGGAAGCCATACGATAGTTCGTAGAACCTCTTCTTTCACTTGGTTCGCTTTGATCTCTAGATTCTCTTGGTTGTCTAGATTCTCTTGATTCTCTAGAATCTCTGCTGCCTCTAGAATCTCTTTGGTCTCTAACTTGTCTACCAAGTCCGCGACCTTCAGAAGATCTAGAATCATCTCTACGTCTATTTTGTGGTACTTCAATAGCATCATACGTTTTTGGTTGTTCTAGATGCTGTTCGATCAGTGCTGAAATGATTTGATCTTTTGAAAAACCTTCTGTTTCAAGTCTTTGAATGAGTTCATCGTGTGATTTTTCATTCGAAGAAATGAGATCAGTGATTCCTTTGAAATTACGTTTTTCCATTTTTTCAGCAATTTCTTCTTCTGTTGGAATTGCTTTTTCAATCATCTTGGTTTTAATAAAACGTTCAATCATTTGTAGTTTTCCACGCATCGATGGATAGACGAGTGAAACTGACATACCTGATTTACCTGCACGGCCGGTACGACCGATACGGTGAACATAGATTTCATCTTCAAATGGAATTTCGTAGTTGATGACCATGTCGACATGTGAAATATCAAGACCACGGGCTGCAACGTCAGTCGCAATCAAATACTTAAGTTTCTTCACTCTGAAACGTCCCATGACATAATCACGTTGTGATTGTTTTAAATCACCGTGGAGTGCGTCTGCTTCGTATTGATGCTTCTGCAAGAATTCAGAGAGTTGATCAACATCATTTTTCGTATTTGCGAAAATGATTGCAGAACCAGGTTGATAAAAATCGAGTACACGAATCAATAATTGATCGCGGTCTGATTTTTTAACATGATAAACAATCTGTTCAATCTTAGATACGGTTAAGGTTGCTGTTTCAATCTTAACGATCTCTGGTGAGTGTTGATACTTTTCAGCCACTTTCTTAATGAAAGGGGGAATCGTTGCTGAAAACAGCGCGGTTTGTCTTTCACTCGGAGTGTCTTTAAGTAAACGCTCTAAATCTTCTTGGAAGCCCATCTTTAACATTTCATCGGCTTCATCCATCACTAGGATTTTGACGTGTGAAAAATCAATCGTTCCTCTATCTTGATGGTCAATCGCTCTTCCTGGTGTCGCGACAACAATGTGTGGCTTTTCTGCAAGAGCTTTAAACTGTTTATTATACGACTCACCACCATAAATGGAGGTGACGCGAATAGCTTTGTTGAATTTGACAAGTTTAATAAACTCTTTATACACCTGAAGTGTGAGTTCTCTGGTTGGACAAATAATCAATGCTTGAATATGATCATTGGTTAAATCCAACTTCTCTAAAATAGGAATAGCAAACGCAAACGTTTTACCTGTTCCTGTCTGTGCTTGGCCAATGAGATCTTTTCCCTCTAACATTTTGGGAATTGCATGATGCTGAATGGATGTCGTTTCGACCAATCCTAAAGCCTCAATAGCCTGTTTTGTTGTTTCTAAAATCGGTAATTCATTAAATAATAGATTCATCTTTTTCCTCAATTCTTTTAAACCTTATTAACTATACCATAGTTTGTGAAAAAATACTATGATAATCATCGAAATTCATGGTAAATAGACGTGAAAACGTTATGCAAAGTGACTCTTTTAAAAGAAAAAGACTCAACGAGTCTTTTTGCGTTCACAGTTTTCTCCTTCACAAAAATCTGTCTTTACATAGGTGATTTTAGCTTGTGTTAAAGCGTCTAAAATATGTTCTTCTAAGTGATAACCAGCGAGTCTAATCTTACCATCAATACGCATGTGAGGAATCTCAAAAATACCTTTCATGATCGCATTTTCACGGTTCATCTGTACAGCATCATAAAAGAGATTAGAGTTTAAAACCTCATTCACTTTATGCTCTTCTAAACCAGCTCTTTTAGCTACTTTTCTTAAAACATCATGGTTTGAAATGTCTAGTTTTTCAACGTAGTAAGCTTTAAAGATTTGTTTATTATAATCAAAAGCCTTATCGTATTTTTTAGCGAGATGAGATAGACGATGTGCATCGATGACTTTAACAGGTCTTAATGATTTTGGAAGTTCTCCAAACATTACTTTAACCTCTTCTTCAGTTAAGACATGATGTTGTGATAAGACATGTTCAAATGTGCAATCAGAAGATGGTTCAAACTGAGGAATCATCTCATAACTGCGATACAAGATTTCTAAATCTTGAAATGTATATTTCTTATTGAGTTGTTCGATCACTTGATGTTGTTTATAACACAGTGGTGAAAGATAATCGAGCCAAAATTCTAATTTCATATCACACAATCCTATCTGATGAATTCATGTTTCATTTTACTTGATTAAGGTTAGTGATTCAAGTTTTATGCCTATAACTTACGTGTATAAACAATCACATCATCAATGATGGTCATGACAACATGATTTCCATTAAATGCGTGCTCATGCGCATGCATTAAATCAAGATCTAAGACCGTAAAGTCTGCGACATAACCTTCCTTGATATAACCTTTTTTACCATAAATAGATTGTGCATGTGCATAGGTAGAATAAAGTTTTATCGCTTCAAAGGAAGATAGCGATTCTTCTTTTTGATAGACGTGCATATCTTCTCTTGATCTTCTAAAAATGGCATCTTTTATTCCTATAAGAGGGTTTGGATCTTCAACAGGTGCATCAGAAGATCCAGAGATGATAATCTGATGATCTAAATACGTTTTCCAAGGAAACTCATATTCTGGTTTCTTTGAAAAAAGCGTATATGCTCTTGGTAAGTCGGATGCTAAAAATGGCGGTTGTATATCAATCGTTAATGGTTTATCTATCAATTTAGGTAAAGTTTTTTTCATCAACCAGGGTGCATGAATGATGCGATCTTTAAACCCTTGTCTTGGCGGATGTTTCAAAAGAAGTTCGCAGACATCATCTAGCCCTTGATCACCAATCACATGAATGGCAGCTGTTAATCCATGACTTCTTGTTTTTATTAGGGTATTTTCAAAAAAATCTTTTCCCATCACAACTTCACCATGATGTGACGACTTAAGATAAGGATCTTTCATAAGTGCTGTCTGAGATGACATCGTGCCATCATAAAACATTTTAACACCACCAAGTTCTAGGTAGGGATTTTGGACTCCCCATGATTTTTTAGACTTGATAAAGTCATCTATGACCTCATGATGCATTAAAAGATGTGTTCGAAATGGATGTGTCTTTAAGACATCTTCAAAAACACTATACGTCTCATCAAAGCCATTATAATAGAAAAGATCATCGGAGTGTCCACCTGTAATGCCATAATGATATAGTTTCTCAAGTGCTTTTTTTAGCATCTCTGAAAGTTCTTCTTTTGAGTGCTTTGGAATAAGATCTAGGACATGTTGTGCTTTTAATTCTTTTAAAATACCTGTTTCATCAGATACGTTAAAATGATCAAGTGCCTTTTGATTTAAGGTGAGTCCATGAAAGTCATTATGTCTAAGAAGAATCATTTGATCTTTATATCTTTTATCTAAATCATGTTTTGTAATACCGATATCAATATAACCTTGAGCAAACACAAAAGGTTTATTTAGATGTTGATCTAGTAATTCGAATAATGCTTCTTTCGTATGACATGAACTGACATTTAGTGTTGATAAGTGTTCACCATATCCCAAAAGATGCAAATGCGCATCAACAAAACCTGGATAAAGATGGTTTCCTTTTAAATCAACGATCGATTCGCATTGTTTTAAATCAATGTGATCATCGATATGAACAATAACACCTTGATTTGTTGCTATTGAATGATAGACCAATGATTCTTCAGTCATTGGATGAATTATTCCATTGATGTAGCATCTCATCATAACCCTCCTTAAAAACATAAAACTCCAATCATGATTTTACCATGATTGAAGTTTTTTTTCTTCAAGATAGGCTTTAATCATGTCATATGAAAAGCCTTTTTGATACAGTTTTTCTTTGATTTTTTGTTCGAGTTCGTAACCAGTTAATTTTTTTTGATACATTCTTAAACACTTTTCATATGCATCTTTTAGAAGTTTTGATTCATCGCCTTGATATGTGTCTTGTTCCTTAAGTAAAGCATGCTCAATCACTTCTTGATCGAAACCTTTAGAGATCAAGTGCATTTTAATCGTTTGAAATGCTTGTCGCTTCGTTTTCTTTTTCATCGATTTGAATTTAGAGATAACGAGTTCACGTGCAATCTGATGTGCTGGATACTCAGAAAAAATGATGTTTAAAATCTCTTCAGAAATGCCTTTTTCCTTTAAACGATGCTTCATCATGCTAGGACCTTCTTGATACTTTTTAAGCATCATATACGTTTTCGCGTAACTTAAATCATCAACATAGTGTTTATCAATGACATAAACTAAAACTTTTTTTTGAATACGTTCAGAAACGGGTTGAAGTTTAAGTAAGTCTGATAGTTCTTTTGATGTCATCATTTTTTTGAGTTTTGTTAATGCAAATCGTAGCGTCGATAGATAGTCATTCTCGTCTTTAAAAGACTGATAGGTCTCATCTTCTAATTGTTGAGAAACATATAAATGGTATTTGATAACAAGTTCTGATTCCACAAGGATCGTCATGTGCTCATCAAACGTGATTTCAACATGCGATTTGGCTTTTTTAAGCCCTGTCACTGTTCTCATTTAGGCTTGTTTAATGAGATCAATCAAGGTCTGTAACTCTTGATCTTGATTAAGATCATACATCAAATCCATATAGATATGATGAATCATTCGTGCAGTTTCTAGTGTGATGTGATCACTATTTAATTCGTGTTCTGTATTAAATTGGAAAACAATATCTCTTGTTTTTTGATCAAAATAACCATCTGTACGTAGTTCAGCTAAGCCGGTTAGGTTGTAATAGACATTGAAGAATGCTTGATAATCACCTAATGTTTCATAGACTTTATCGATTGACATTTCACCTTGGTAAACCGGCATTTCTATACTGAAGATACCTGATTCTGATATTAGATTTACATCGAGTGGTGTTGTAGCTACATTAAGTCCATCACCATAAAACCATTCACCTTCGGTATAGACTAAATAATAGCGCATACCGTTGATATCTTGTAATCTCACTTGGTTTTGATAAACACCTTTACCATAGGTAGGTCTTCCATAAAGTTCATATCCACCTTCTTTTTGAAGTGCAGCTGCAAGTACTTCTGCTGCAGATGCAGAATGTTCGTTGACTAAAACTTTAATATCATAAGGTTTTTTCTGAGATAAAGCACCATAAAATGATTGAACCGTACCTGTTTTAGGAATCATGGTGAAGAGTGGGGATTCAATGTTTTGCATGAGAAGTTGTTGGGTAATCCCTGGGAGTTCACCACTTATACCCTGATTATGAAGCGCTGACAATGCACCGCCAGGATTATTTCTTAAATCGAGAATAAGCGTTTTCCCTTCTCCAGATAAAAGGGTTGATTCTAACGCATTTAACGTATTTTGAAAGACATGTGCTGTACCTAACGTGTTTTCTGATGCTCCAGAGAAACGATCAATCTTGATATAGGCAATATCTTGTTCACCTAAATCTTTTGAATATGCTGTTGGTGTTAAAATCTCTTGATAGGTAATATCTACGATTGTCTCTTCTTCATCTGGATTTAAAACGATAAATGATTTTGTAGCATTTTCTTCACCCGCAAGAAGTTGAAGCACTGCATCATCACTTACAAGATCATTAAAATAAATCATATCTTCCCCATCTTTAACACCGATGATTAAATCATTGGGATAAAGCTTATGGTGCGCTGCACCTTGAGGATACACATAACCAATTCTTAAATTTAAGTCTTCAAAAAGAAAACTAACACCAATGCCTACAAATTTTTCTTCATCAGAAGGTCCAGATGCAAGTGGGGTTGCGACTAATCTCGTATAGGGATCACCATTGAGTTCTCCAATTTTATTAATGGTCGCTTCCATGGATGCGATAAATGCATCATGAATTTCTGCATCATCTAAATCATAGTAATAATAATTTTCAAACGATTCGATGATGTAGTTAAACATATTACCGCTATTAGATGTTGGCGCACTTGGTAAAATGCGTTGTGCATAAAACCCAGCAAAAAATGAAAAGATAACACTGACTAAAAATAGAATGCCTAATTTTTTCCCTACCATTGTGCACTCTCCCTACTAAACCCTTCACCTAAGGCTTCTTTTGTTTTTGTAACAAAGGTAAATGCTTTAGGATCGGTTTGTTTAATGATATGTTTAAAGATATAAAGTTGTGCACGGTCTACCGTGCAAACAATCATTTCTTTATCTTGTTTAGAGTAACCACCAACAACTTTTACTTTGGTGATACCTCTTTCTAGTTTCTCGTAAATCTTTTGTTGCATCATCTCAGTATGGTCTGTCACAATAAAGACCGTATAACCTGCCATGCCTTCAATCGATAATCGATCGATTAAAATACCACTGATCATCATCGATCCAACAGCATAAAGTCCCAACTGAAAATCAATAAGCATGGCAATAAAGATAATAATGCCATCAGTAATATACATTGCTGTCGAAAATGAAATATGTAGGTATTTATGCATGATATTTTGGATGACATCGATGCCACCGGTCGTTGCATTATTTCGAATAACGATGCCTAACCCAATACCTAAAAAGATCCCACCGAAAGCTGCACCAATAAGCAGTGGGCTTTCTGTCATAAATTTCATAAAATAATTAGATGGAATAGTCAGTTCTAAGATCCAAACAATGGTCGGTGATAAAAGAGTTGCAAGTGCAGTTTTCACAAAGAAAACTTTACCTAAAACAGCCCATCCAATCATGAGTAATATAAAGTTTGCGATATACATGAAAAGTGAGACTGGGATGATGTCACGTGTGATAACTGCAACCCCCATGACACCACCAATCACAAGATTTAAAGGTAGTAAAAAGAAATAGAAACCAGCAGACATGATCATCACACCTGCTGTTATTTCAATTACTTCTCTGATTTTAGCTTTATTCATTGGCATCACCTGCTTTAAGATAAGCATTGATAAAACCGTCAAGTTCACCATCCATCACGAGGTCAACTTGTCCAACTTCATAGTTGGTACGATGGTCTTTCACCATTTGATAAGGATGGAAAACATAAGATCTAATTTGGGAACCCCAACCGATTTCTTTTTGTTCGCCCTTAATGTTTTTAATGAGTTCTTCTTGTTTACGAATCTCTTCTTGCAACAGTTTTGCTTTTAAAACACTCATCGCTGATTCTTTATTTTTTAATTGACTGCGTTCATTTTGACATGTCACAACAATGTTTGTAGGTAAATGGGTGATACGCACCGCAGAGTCTGTTGTGTTGACAGACTGTCCACCCGCACCACCAGAACGATAAACATCAATCTTTAAATCTTCATCTTTGATTTCGATATCGTAATCTTCATCCATTTCAGGCATCACGTCAAGTGATACAAAGGATGTATGTCTTCTTGCATTTGAATCAAAAGGAGAAATTCTAACTAATCGGTGCACACCGCGTTCTGCTTTTAAATAACCATAAGCATATGGACCTCTAATGAGTAGTGTCACAGATTTGATTCCCGCTTCTTCACCTGCTTGATAATCCAAGATTTCAACTTTAAACCGTTTCTTTTGAGCATATCTCACATACATCCGGTAAAGCATGTCTGCCCAGTCTTGAGACTCTGTTCCACCTGCACCAGGATGTAGTTCTAAAATGGCATTAGCGTGGTCATAAGGTCCATTTAAAATGGTTTCAACTTCAAATACTTTAAGTTCTTTACCAAAAGCTTCGAGATCATCTTCTAAAATCGTCCATTCTTCAGTTCCTTCTTCACTGATCTGATACCAATCTACGAGTTGTTCAAAGGTATGAACTAAGGATGCAAATTTATCAAGTTTTTCTCTAATCGCAGTTGCTTCTTTCGTCACCTTTTTGGCTTCTTTCGTATTCGACCAAAAATCAGGATTTTGCATTTGTTTGTTTAAGGCTTGATAGGACTCTTCAAGTTTTTGTGGTCCTATCGCTTTACGCAAGTCATTGATACTTTCAGTATGCTGGTTGATTAACTTATTGACTTCATAGGTTTCCACAAAAAGACCTCCTTAACGCCAAGGCATATTGCGCTGGCCACGATTTTTCTTAACTTTAGGTTTCTTTGGTTTTTGATCACTGCGACCTTCATTGGTCTGTGTGTTTTTAACAACTGCTTCGCGTTCCACGTTGTATTGGATTTGTGCACGAATCGCATAGCGGGTCACGTCTTTAGAAATGTTATCAACCATCTCATTGAACATAGCAAGTCCTTGTTGTTGGTAAATCACAAGAGGACTTTGCTGACCGTATGCTTGTAAGCCGACTGCTTGTCTAAGTTCACTCATCGCATCGATGTGACGCATCCAATAGGTATCGATCACACGTAACATAACTACTTTTAAGAATTCATTATAAATTTCTGGTGGAACCATTTCCTTTTTACGGTTAAGTTCTTTTTCTGCTAATTCTAAAATATAAGCTTCTAATTCCACTTCATCCATTTTTTCAATCGTTTCTTTTTGAAGTGTGTTTGGCATAAAGATATTTCCATTAAAGGTTGCGATGATGTTATCATCATCAATCTTAAATTGATTTTTGCCTGCAGGGTGTATAAACTGATGAAGTGTTTTTGATAAACTCTTTCTCACCGTATCACGAACTTGATTTTCAATCGATCCTAGAGTTAACACATCACGTCGTTCTTTATAAATGATTTCTCTTTGTTTACGAAGGACATCATCATACTTTAATACGTTTTTACGTGTATCATAGTTGTTTCCTTCAATACGTTTTTGTGCAGAGGAAACAAAACGTGAAAACATTTTAGATGCTAAAGGTTCACCTGTAGTATTTAATCTTTCAAGCATTTCAACACGACGTTTAAAGGTATCACCACCGAAACGTTGCATAAGTTCATCATCAGCTGATAGATAAAATCTTGAGTATCCAGGGTCACCTTGGCGACCACTACGACCTCTTAACTGATTATCGATACGTCTAGATTCATGACGTTCACTACCGATAACAGCTAACCCACCAAGTGCAACAACACCTGATCCAAGTTTAATATCGGTACCACGACCGGCCATGTTGGTTGCAATCGTCACAGAGCCCATAAGACCTGCTTTAGCAACGATTTCTGCTTCTCGTTCATGATTTTTAGCATTTAATACTTCATGGTTAATTCGTCTTAATTTAAGCATGCGTGATAAAAGTTCTGATGTTTCAACCGCAATTGTACCAATAAGCATAGGTTGACCCTTTTGATGTCTCATCTCAACTTCATCACATAACGCATTAAATTTATCTTCTTGGTTTGCATAAATGAAGTCTGGTTCATCTAAACGAATGACAGGAGCATTGGTTGGAACTTCGACAACATCCATGTTATAAATATCTCTAAATTCTTCTTCCTCAGTTTTAGCTGTACCAGTCATACCTGAAAGTTTTTTATACATTCTAAAGAAGTTTTGATAGGTAATGGTTGCAACTGTGACTGTTTCTTTTTTAATTTGAACGCCTTCTTTAGCTTCGAGTGCTTGATGTAAGCCCTCAGAAAATTGACGTCCGCGTAAAATACGACCGGTAAACTGGTCGACGATTAAAACTTCACCATCTTGTACCACATATTCAACATCTCTTGACATGATATGAACAGCACGAAGTGCATTATTGATATGATGTACTAAAGTGACATGTCTTAAATCATATAAGTTTTCTAATTGGAAGATTTGTTCTGCACGTTTAATTCCAGATGGAGTTAACGCAATCGTCTTAGATTCCAAATCAATTTCAAAGTCTTCATCTCTTAATGATTTAGCAAAACGATCTGCAGATTGATATAAATTATGATTATTTTTCTCACCACCAGAAATAATGAGTGGTGTTCTCGCTTCATCAATTAAAATGGAGTCAACTTCATCGATAATCGCGTAGGTTAAGCCACGTTGTTGAACCATGTCTTTGGCATATAAAACCATGTGATCTCTTAAATAGTCAAACCCTAATTCAGCATTTGTTGAATATAAGATATCTGAGTCATAGGCTGCTCTTTTTTCTTCTCTCGTAATATCTCTTAAGTTAAGACCTACCGTTAAACCTAAAAAGCGGAAGAGGTCACCAATGTCCCCTTGCACTTCACGTTTAGCCAAATATTCGTTAACAGTAACGATATGAACACCTTCGCCATTTAATGCAGATAGATAAGCTGGCATAACAGCAGTCAAAGTTTTACCTTCACCGGTCTTCATTTCTGCGATATTACCATGGAATATGGCAACCGCACCTAAGACTTGTACATAGTATGGAAATAATTTCGTGACACGTCTTGAAGCTTCTCTCACAACAGCAAAAGCTTCAGGCATGAGGAGTTCCAAGGATTCACCTTGTTGATATCTTTCTTTGAACCATGGTGTCTTCGCTTGAAGTTCTGCATCGGTTAACTGAGCCATTTCTGCTTCAAGAGCAAAAACTTTATCAGCTATTTTCCGTGCTTCTTTGAGCTCTTTTTTACCTGGGTCAAACCATTTTTTAAGCATAGAAACACATCCTTTTCGTCTTTATTATATTACTATAATAAGGGCTTTTTTACAAGCGATTTCACTGTTTATGGGAAATTACCATAATTCAAAAATGACATTAAAAAAAGGATTGCCGAAGCAACCCCCATGCGTTTTTACTTATTCTTCTTTTTTTAGTGTGTCAACTTCGAAAAAAGGACGTTTATAAAACTTATTCCACTGTGCAATTAGGCTTGATGGAAAAACAATAACTTTTTGATTATAATAGGACACATGTGCATTATACTGACGTCTAGCCGCTTTAAGTTGTTCATGTGATTCTAGAAGAGATTCGTGAAGTTCAGTCACTTTTTGATGATCTAAAATTGCCTTATTTTTTTCAATATAAGCATGTATAACATCCATGATGTCTGTCATTTTTAACGTATATATTTGACGATCAACCATGGATGATTGATGTTCAACTTTATCTAAAATTGTAAGTGTTTGAATGTTAGATTCAGGGATTTCTTGATGTATTAAAATCTCTTTAATCATTTCTACTAAAACATCTCTTTGTACCGATAAAATACGATCGAGTTCAAGTTCAGAAAGTTCAATTTTGATCATCATTTTGTTAAAACTTTGTTTTGTTGAAATCCCAAAACCTAAGACTAACAAAATCACTAATCCTAAGGATATACTTATAATGAGTTCAGGCATATGATGTCTCCCTTCAAGAGCACTATAGACACATGAATCTCGATAAATTGTCAACTTTAAACAAGATGTATAAACACTAGGATGCGTCGTTCATTTTTTACCGATTATTTCGCTTTGTTATCTATTTTATACTAGTTTTCTGAATAATTCAATCTTATCTAGCTTTTCCCATGTGAATGCTTCATCTTCACGACCAAAATGACCATAATTTGATGTTTTTTTGAAAATTGGACGTTTGAGTTCAAGCGTTTTAATAATGGAAGCTGGTCTTAAATCAAAGTTTTTTTGTACAGTTTCATAAATGATATCGAGTGAAACTTTTTCTGTACCAAATGTATCAATTCTTAACGATACAGGCTTTGCTAAACCAATGGCATAGGCAATCTGGATTTCACATTGATCAGCAATCCCAGATCCAACGATGTTTTTTGCAATATAACGTGCCATATAGGCAGCACTACGGTCAACTTTTGATGCATCTTTTCCTGAGAATGCACCACCACCATGTCGTGCATAACCGCCATACGTATCAACAATGATTTTACGACCAGTTAATCCAGCATCACCGTGTGGACCACCGATCACAAATCTTCCTGTTGGATTAATTTGATAAATGGTTTCAGTTGTATCATATCCTCTTAATACAGGTTCGATGACATGTTTTTTGATTTCATTGTGCAATGCTTCTTGATCCCATGATTCATCATGTTGTGTCGATAAAACCACTGTATGAATGAATGCGGGTTGGTTTTTTTCATTGTATCCCACAGTCACTTGAGTTTTTCCATCAGGACGAAGACCTTCAATAATGTTAAGTTTTCTTACGTAGCTTAAGCGTTCAGATAAACGATGTGCTAAATAAATCGGAAGTGGCATTAAAGTTATCGTTTCATTGGTTGCATATCCAAACATCAAGCCCTGATCACCAGCACCTTGTTCTTTATTTTCTTTTTCATCAACGCCTAATGCAATGTCTGGTGATTGAGGTTTAATTTTAACATCAACAACAACATCTTCTGCATTATAGCCGTATTCTTTTTTATTGTATCCAATTTCTTTAATGGCATCTCTGACGACGCGATCAAAATCAATGGTTGCTTTCGTTGTTATTTCACCAAAAAGAAGTGCATAGTCTGTGGTCACTGCGGTTTCACAAGCGACACGTGATTCTGGGTCTTGTTCTAAGGCAGCATCTAATATAGCATCAGAAATATAATCTGCGACTTTGTCTGGATGTCCTTCAGTAACTGATTCACTGCTAAAAAGTTTATAATTCATCTTAAAGTCCTCTCTTTCAAAAAAAAGTGCTTCTCCAAGGAGAAACACCATATATACTGGAATTCTTCCTTATTGATGGGTCACTTAACCCCTCGTACTTTAGCACCTAATTTAAATAGGTTGCTGCTACGTCTTCGGTCACTAGCCTCGGTAGCTCTGAATAAGTGAAACACATGAAATTTTAAAATCCTCATTCATATTACATGATGATCTAAAAAATGTCAACCAAAATGGTTATTTTTTAGAAATTGTTATACATTTCAGCAAACTCATCGTGAAACTTTAAGAAACGTTCTTTAAGATCGTGATCAAAATAGGTTCCTAAATCGGTTTGAAATGCTTTGAATACAATCGAATGTGCCATCGGTCTTTTGTATGATTTTGGTCCACGCATGGTGATATATAAGTCTGATAATAAGATGATTTGAGATTCTATTTCTGGTTGAATCAGTAACATCTCTTTTAAGAACTTTTCATTTGCAGTATCTTCGATATGTGCTCTTGCGATATCTTCACATTTTTGAGCGAGTTGCATACGCTTCGCTATTTTAGAACCTAGTTCTGTTTTTTCCTTTAAGACATCATAAGATTGTTCACTAAATGCATTCATGTCATTTAACATGTTTTTGATTTCATTGTACTGAAGATGAATTAAAGCATATTGATTTAAATCTTTGATTTTTTCGAAGGATAAACCATAATAATCTGCCAGTTTTTCACTCATCAGTTGAACTTGCGATGCATGACGTTTATCCATCAATGAATAAGAACTTGAGAAAACGACAGAGAATAAGTCACCAACGATATGTGAGAAATCACCTTGTACTTGTCTTCGTTTAATCAATTCTTTTTTACGTTCTTCTTGCATATATTGACCCATTGAGACAATCGCATAAACAACGAAATAGAATAAAATAAACAAGAGTGTTCTAAGTAAAATATCTCCAAATTCAGGAAGTGTTACAAATCGTGGTAAGAACTCTACAATCGTTTCACCATCAACTAATTGTTGAATGTTATAGGTCCATATGAAGTGAATCACTGTGAGTAATGCGAGTAACCCTTGAAATGATGAAGATAGAAGTTTACGCTCTTGATAAAGCGATATAACGACAATCGCATAATACATTAAAATATAGGCAGCTGTTTCAAAATATTCTTTTTGATAAAGTCTTGCATAAATTAAAATGGATGAAAAGAAAATATAAAATGCAGAGACATACATGGCTACAGCTTGTTTCGTTTTATCATGTGGATCCATGTTGATCAGTTTTTTCAAAAATTTATTGATCACATACGTGAGTGGGAATGCGATGAATGTCACAATCCAGTCACTGACCTGATCTTGTGTAGAAAGTGATAAGACGAATAAAATGATCGAGTACATGAGGTTTGAAACAAAGACAATATTTTTTATGACAACATTACGACGAAAAAGAACGGCAACATCATCGGTGATATCGACGCCTTGTTCAAACCCAAAATACTTTGCAAATATCCCTTTGCCAAGTACTTTGACATTCATTTTATCTTTCAATCTTTTCTTCACACAATCATCCTTTATTCGAGATCAAAAATACTAAAACGTTTAACGCCAACTTCTTCGTGTGCGATTTCTTCATTTAAGACTTGTGCTACACGTGTTGATGCTGCTGCTGCAATCGCACCAACGATATCATCTAAGAATGTATGACAAATGCCATCTTCCTTACCTGCATCATTTAAACGTTTAACGATACCATGTTTATTCACATCGATATCACCAAAATTGGTTTGACCGATGGTTCCATATAAACCAGATACATCTAAACCCATCGTTTCATCAATACCAAATAAACCTAAATCTTGATATATGATTTCTTGAATCGGTCCTTGAAACATTTTTTCTTCTGCTAAACGGTCAATTTCACATGCAAGTTGAACGTGGTGAAAAACATCACGTAAGGATAAAATCTTTTCAACGGATTCAACACATAATTCTCTTGAAACATTGTCTGAGTAACGTGATTGCTGTTTATAACTGATCTCAGCTATGGCATCGATTGAAACACCACGTTTTTGTAAAATCTTTTTGTTTAATTCAAACATTTCTTGTCTTGTGTAAATAATCTTCTTCTTAGAGTCTTTATCTCCCATGTGAAATGCTCCCTTCTTTGAAGACATCGCCTTCATTTATGATTTGCTGTCCATTTAAAAAATCTTTAATACCCATCATTTTTTTGCCTGGTGCTTGAATCTCTAAGATATCAATAGCGCCATCTAGGGTTTTAATCGTTAATCTTTTTTTAAGTGATAGGATGGTTCCTGGTACAGCTATATCGTCTATTATATCACTTTTTTGAGCACGAAAGAACTTAAGATGTGTGTTTTCAAGATATGCAGTGGCACCTGGTTCAGGTGATAAACCTCTGATACGGTTAATGATCTGATCTGATGGTTGATGAAATGATAATATTTCATCTTCTGGTTTTAATGTGTATGCAAACGTAACTTTAGAAACATCTTGTGGATATGATTTCGTTTTCTTAGGATTGTATGTTTTTAAAACATCTTTTAAAAGTGAGGTTCCTATGTGAGATAGTTTAGTTGAAAGTGATTGATAATGATCATCATCTTCAATCGCACATGTTTGTTGTTTGATGATATCTCCTGAATCCATTTTAAATGCCATATACATGATGGTTACACCTGTTTCTTTGAGACCATCAAAGAGGGCATATTGAATAGGTGCTCCTCCACGGTATGCTGGAAGTAGAGATCCATGAACATTGATGGCTTTTATCTCATCTAGAAGTTCACGTGGTAACATCTGACCATAGGCAGCTGTAATAATTAAGTCTGGATGTAGGTCAATAACATCTTGATAGGCTTCCTTTAACTTGATCGGTTGATAAACACTTAAACCTAATTCTAAGGCTTTTTCTTTGACGGGTGAAGCTTTTAATACACGTTTTCTACCTACTGGTTTGTCAGGCTGTGTAATGACTAATAAAACATCATGCTCTTTGTAAAGCATTTCTAATATCGGTACTGCAAATTGGGGTGTTCCCATAAATACGATTTTCATTTTTTCACCTACCATAAATCGAGTGTTGGAAGAAACTTGATTTCCATGTCATCCGTTTTAAAACGATTAATGAGCGAGAATAAGTTTTCTAAGGGTTTTTCTTTATATTTGAGTGTTAAGGTAAAACGATACTGATCTTTTATCTTTTTAATCATCGCTTGTGCAGGACCTAAAACGGTAAATCCAAGTTTTTCAACTTCTTTTTTCATTAAAAATGCTTTCTGATACGTTTTTAAAAAACTACTGCCTGAAAATAGGAGTTGTGATGTCTGAGTAAAGGGAGGATAACCTAACATTTTACGTTGTAATAATGCTTCTTTATAGAAGGTTGAGTCATCTTGATCTACAGTTTGAATCGCGAAATGACCTAAATCATAACCTTGTATAATGGCTTCACCGTGTAGTAATCTTCCAGATCTTCCTGTAACTTGTTTTAGCATCATAAACGTTTTTTCTGTTGCTTGATAAGAGGGAACTTTAAGTAACATATCCGCAATCAAAACACCCACCAATGTCACTTTAGGAAAATCTAGACCTTTGGTGACCATCTGTGTTCCAATTAAAATATCTGCTTCCTCTTCCCTAAATTCATTCCAAATCAGTTCATGCGCATGCTTGGTTCTAATTTCTTGTTTATCCATACGTAAAACTCTTGCTTTAGGAAATGTTTTTTTGAGTTGTTCCTCGACATATTCAATGCCAACCCCAACTTCTTTCATTTTAGGTTCCTTACATACTGAACACGTCTGTTCAAAAGGTTGTTCAAAACCACAGTAAGGGCACTTAATAATTTTTTTATCTTTATAAAAGGCAAGTGAAACATCACAATGCGGGCACTTAGGTACATCACCACACGCTCTACACATCACAAATGGAGCGTAACCTTTTCGGTTTAAAAATAAAATCACTTGTTCTTTTTTCTGAAGTCGATCTTCAATCCCTTGTATAAGAGGTCTAGAGAAAATCGCGTAATGTTTCGCTTTAAGCTCTTCTTTCATATCAACATATGATAGTTTAGGCATGGGTAATCCTTTAGGTCGTTTAGTTAATTCGACCAAAGTATACATGTTTTGTTCTGCATAATAAATGGATGTTACAGAGGGTGTTGCAGAACCTAATATAACAGGGATGTTATGATAAGAAGCTTTTGCTAAAACGAGTGTCTTTGTATCATAATAGACACCTTCTTTTTGAATGTAAGATTCATCATGTTCTTCATCCATGATAATCATCTTTAAATTTTTGATCGGTAGAAATATTGCACTTCTCGTACCTAAAATAACATCAGCTTCGTTATTGATGATCATCTGATATTGGTCATATCGCTCACCCTTTGATAAGCCTGAGTGATAGATTGCTACCTTATCAAATCGCGATGTGAGATATTGTGCCATCTGTGGAATCAATTGGATTTCAGGAACTAAAATCAAAACTTTACCCTGATGTTTAATGATATCTTCCATGACATTGACATAAACTTCTGTCTTACCAGATCCAGTGACACCCTTGAGCAAAAATACATGATAGTCTTTAACTGATTTGATCTGATTAATCGCATTTTTTTGTTCTGACGTTAATTGAAATTGACGATTCAACTGATCATAGACATGTGCAATTTCACGCTTGACACTTATTTTTTCTTCAATTAAAACACCATGCTTAACAAGTGTTTTTATCATAGAATCTGTTAAACCTATATCATAAAGCGCTTGTTTTTCAACTGAATTTTCGTGATGCTTTAGATCTTCAATCATGGGATAAAGATGCATTTTAGGATAGTTATGATCAAGGTTATATGTATAAACTGTTTTCCATTTTTCTGTTTTTTTCTCTTTAATTTCGGTTTCAATGGATATGTGTCCTAAATCTTTAAGACGTTTAAGTCTGGGGTAATAAACATGATCCATCACTTTTAAACGCCAAATACCTCGTTTGCTAAAAAAAGGTTTTAAATCTTCTGGAATGTGGTTTTCATCTATGATTCGAGCTACTTTTTGGTATCCCACTAAAAGTTCTGGTGGAATGACAGTTTGGTAGAGGGCTGAGATTAATTCAGGACTACCTTTTGAAATGACATCAAGCATAGCGAAAGCTTCATCATCTAATGTTGGTATAAGATCCAACACTTCTTTGATCTCTTTGGTTGCTGTATCACTGATTTCATGAAGAGAGACAACAACTCCAAGTCTTTCCATGTGTCCAAAAGGAACGATGACACGCATGCCACGCACCAAAAAATCCTCAAATGTTTGAGGAACGATATAATCGTAGAGTTGATTGACTTCTTCATGCTTTATATCGATAACAACTTTTGCAAACATGGGCTTCACCTTATCTTATTATACCATCACTAAAAGACAAAAAAAGTAACCGAAGTTACTTTATTGTCTTAAGTAGACGATCAATTTTATTGCCATAAGCTAATGCTTCATCGTACTTAAAAATAAGATCAGGAATTTTACGTGTGTTTTTAATTTTTTTAGCAAGTTCCATCCGAATGGAAACCTTTGCATCTTCGATAGCATTTTTAGCGCGTTCTAAGACTTTAGGATCATCAGATAAAATCGTGTAATAAATATTAGCGAATGATAAGTCTTTCGTTACTTTAACCTCAGTTAAGTTGATGTAACCAAAACTCTTATCTTTGACTTCTGTGTTGACGATTGGAGCTAATTCTCTTTGTATTAAGCTTGCTAAACGGTCAGTGGTAATTGACATGTTAGTCCACCTCGACTTCTTTCATCTGTGATGCTTCGATGATGTCTCCATCTTTAATGTCGTTAAAGTTTTCAATCGAAAGACCACATTCATATCCTTGTTTAACTTCTTTTGCATCATCTTTAAAACGTTTAAGTGATGCTAATTTGCCTTCATAAACGACGATACCATCTCTGATGACTCTAACGAGAGCGTCACGCTTGATAAAACCATCAGTGACATAACAACCTGCAATCGTACCAATTTTTGAAATCTTAAACGTAGATCTAACTTCTGCTTGACCTGTAATGATTTCTTCAAATGTTGGTGCAAGCATACCTTTTAGAGCTGCTTCAATATCTTCTTGAATACGATAGATAATATTGTATAAACGGATTTCAACACCTTGTTGATCAGCAACTTGCTTAACTGCTGCAGTAGGTCTGACGTTAAAGCCAATAATGATTGCATGTGATGCGTTCGCCAAAGTTACATCATTTTCGGTGATTGCACCAACGCTGGAGCGAACCACATTGACATGGAATCCATCAATATCGATTTTTTCTAGTAAATTTTTAAGTGCTTCAATCGATCCTTGAACATCACCTTTGATAATGATATTTAATTCTTTTTCAGTGGATTCGATTTCGCCAAACATCTTGTCAAGTGAAGCTTTCTTCATGATTTTCGCTTCAGTTTCTCTTTGGCGTGATTGACGTTCTAATGCGATATCTCTCGTGATTCTTTCATCTGTAAACGCCATAAAGATGTCACCAGCTTGTGGAACTTCATTTAACCCGGTCACTTCAATAGGTTGAGAAGGAATGGCTTCATTATAACGCTTCTTTAAATCATCTGTCATCGTACGGACTTTACCATAGGTATTACCGATAACGATGTAATCACCGATATGAAGTGTACCTGTTTCAATAATCAGTGTTGCAACAGGACCTCTTCCTTTGTCAAGTGACGCTTCAATGACTGTTCCTTTAGCTAATCTCTTTGGATTTGCTTTAAATTCATCAATTTCGCTAATCAGTTGAATCACATCAAGAAGTTCATCAATACCTTGACGTTTTAATGCGGATACCATTACATAAGGCGTTTTGCCGCCCCATGCTTCTGGGAGTAAATCTCTTTCAGCTAATTCAGTCATCACACGTTCTGGGTTAGCGGATTGTTTATCCATTTTGTTTACAGCAACGATAATTGGAACTTTCGCTGCTTTTGCATGGTCTAAAGCTTCTAATGTTTGAGGCATAACCCCATCATCACCTGCAACGACTAAAACGACGATATCGGTAACCTTAGCACCTCTTGCTCTCATTTCAGTAAAAGCAGCATGACCTGGTGTATCAATAAATGTAATAGCTTCACCATTTCTTACGACTTGGTAAGCACCAATATGTTGTGTAATTCCACCTGCTTCGCCTTCAACGACACGTGATTTACGTATAGCATCTAAAAGCGTTGTTTTACCATGGTCAACGTGACCCATCACGGTGACAATCGGTGGTCTTTTAACCATATATTTGGGATCATCAACGATTTCCATTTCATCATAACGTGTTACGTCTGTGATGACTTCGTCTTTCACTTCGTAACCTTCATCAAGTGCAATCAGTTCAATCGTATCACGATCGATCAGTTGATTCACTGATGCCATTAATCCGAGTTGCATTAAACGCTTAATCATCGCAGCATTTGATAATCCAAGACCTTCAGCAACTTGTGAAACATTCATTTCAGGTTTGTAAACAAGAATTTTTTCACCTTGTGGCTTTTGTTCTTTCTTTACAACCGGTTGTTTTGCTACATGTTGTGGTGGTCTTCTGTTATCAGGTTTTTTGTTTGTAAATTTTTTGTTATTATTAACAGGCATAAAATCACTTCCTTCTCTGACTCATCAATAATTGACTAAACCCCCTGTCGGTTATTCCAATCACTTTGATGTCATCTTTGCCTAATGCCATCGAAATGTCAAACGAAGTTAGTTCTTCGATGACCTCGACTTGGTAAAACTTTGCTTTATCATAGACTTTTTTCTTTGTCGTATGTGAAGCGTCTGTTGCAAGTAAAATGAGATGCAACTTCCCCATGCGCAATGAAGAAATCGTAAGATCAGTACCTACAACTACTTTGCGTGCTCGATATGCTAGACCGACGGTATTATTCATGTGCGAGTTTCATGAGTTCCTCATAAATCTCATCAGGAACTGTCGCTTCAAGTTTACGATCTAAAGCCTTTGATTTTTTTGCTAAGATGATGACATCTTTTGCAAGTTTAAGATATGCCCCACGACCAGGTGCTTTACCATTTATATCGATTGAAACGACACCTTCTTTGGTCGCTGCAATACGAATCAATGCTTTCTTAGGTAAAACTTCCTTTGTGACAACGCACGTTCTTAAGGGAACTTTTTTAACTTTTTGGTTCAACGCTCAATCACCTCTATTAATATAGGATGCCTTCGCCTTGTGCCATGGTTTCTGACTTAATGTCAATGCTCCAGCCACAAGCTTGAACAGCCAATTTGACATTTTGACCTAGCTTACCAATCGCTAAAGATAACTGATTATCAGGAACGATAGCAAGTGCATTCTTTTCTTTTGGATTAACGCGTGTTACAGCAATAACTTCTGCGGGTTGAAGCGCGTTAGCGATTAATTCTTTTTCATTATCGCTCCATCTGAATAAGTCAATCTTTTCATCGGAAAGTGATTTCACGATTTCACGAATACGTGATCCACCTTCACCAACACATGCACCAATAGGATCAACTTTTGGATCATTGGATTTCACACCAATTTTAGAACGATCTCCTGGATCACGGGAAATACCCATGACTTCAATGACACCATCTTTGATTTCTGGAATAAATGATTCGAGTAAACGAATAATTAAGGATGGGTGTGAACGGCTTACAAATACTTTAGGCCATTTTGTTTTCATCTCTACATCAGAAACATAAACTCTCACGTAATCTCCAACATGAAAATTATCTTTAGGAAGTGCTTCTTTTTTAGGTAAGAGTGTTGTTAAATCTTTACCGATGTCTAAGCGGTAATGTTCATCAGTCACATCAATGACGCGTGCAGAAATCATTTCGTGTTCGAATTTCTTGAAATGCTTATAAAGATTCTCTTTTTGCATCGTAATCAATGTTTCATTAAGTCTGCTTTTGAAATCACGAACAGCAAAATGACCAAAATCTTTAGGGTCAATCTTTTGTTCTAAGACATCACCGACTTTAATTTTCGAATTGATCTCTCTTGCTTCTTCAAGGAGCATTTGTTGATAATTTTTATCTGCATCCATGGAGTATTCTTCAACAACTAAATGTTGCTTGAAGACATTGATTTCATTTTTATCTTCTTTGATCTCAACGCGGCATGAACGTACGTCATGTGCTTTTTTACAACCAGCAATCATCCCTTGAACGAATGCTTCAACGACTTGTTCGTGTGTGAGTTCTCTTTCTTCAGCAACCAAATCAATATTCTTGAAAAACTCTTTACTAATCATGATACCCTCCTAAAACTTGATGGCTGAACGCGCTTTGCGTGCATCATCAAACTTGATTTCAATTTTCTTTATACGACCTTTATCGTTAACTTCTAAAACAAGCAATCCATCCTCAAAAGTTATTAAAGTGCCATAACCCTTGTATTTAGGTGATTCTAAGTAAATATAACGACCTACAGCTTTTGACATTTCTTCAGCTGTTTTTAATGGTCTTTCAGCACCTAGACTCGATAACTCCAAGAAATAATCTGGATCTAAATCATCATCAGATAATGTTTCTTGAAATTCAAGATGAATCTTTTCAAGTTCATCTATGTCCATCAGTTCAGTGTCAATTAAGATCTCGACAATTTTTTCGCCATACTCACGTTTCGTGCGAATTGAATAGATGGATAGATTTTTTTTTGCTAGGATTGGGATTAATTTTTCTTTCATTTTTTCTAAATTCATATGGACCTCAATAAAACGAGTGGAAATCATCATCCCACTCTAGTTCTCGTAAACATTTTAGCATAGATTTCTTGATTATTCAATGAATGAGGTCTTTTTATCATCTTTTTTTCATTACTTTTAACATTCTTATTGCAAATGACTTGCAGATAGCAAACACTGTGCTATAATGTAAATGCGAATCATTTGCATAAAGGAGATTTTTACATGAAAAAAATGATCACTCTATTTACTCTATTAATAACAGTTTTGATACTGATATCATGCACAGCGACAAAAAACGCTGACATCGTCACAACCATGTTTCCTCAATACGATTTTGCAACTCAAATCGTTAAGAATAAACTGACTGTTAGCTTACTACTTCCACCAGGTGTTGAAGCTCATGCCTATGAATCAACATCTAAAGATTTAGTTACGATTGAAGAATCTAAACTATTCATTTTCACGAGTTTAGATATTGATACGTGGATTAAAGATCCCAAATCACTGGGTGGCGATCAAACGGTGATCATGAATTTATCTGAACATTACATTCTTGAAGAACATGAGCACGATGATCTCGGTGCAATCGAAAACATTGGTGAACATGAAGACGAAGATGAACTACACTTTTGGGTCGATCCAGTGATTGCAATGCAATTACTTGATGCAATTTTAGAAGAAATTGTTCAAATTGATCCAGAAAATGAAACATTTTATCGCACCAATGCTGAAATCTATTACGAAGAATTGCAAGATTTGCACGAATCATTTGATACGTTTATGCAAAGTGGTTATATCGATGTAGACATCTTCTTTGCTGGACATAATGCTTTAGGTCTTTTTGGCAAAAGATATCATCTTCACATCGAATCACTTTTTGAATCCTTTAAACCAGATGCTGATTTAACCAGTAGCGAACTTATATCTTTTACAGAAATTATAAAACAAGCAGGTGTTCATATCTTGTTTATCGAAGAACTTGCCGAACCCAAAGCAGCTGATCAAATCACGAATGAACTTGCAAAAGAACAATACGATCTAGAAATATTTGAGTTACATGCATATCACAATCTCACTAAAAAAGACTTGGAGGATGGTGTTCGTTATGCTGATTTACTCGAAAGAAACATCGAGTTCATCAAACAAGCACTCAACAATAACAATGATTGATTATCAAAATGTGAATGTCTCATTTGGAAAATTTCAAGCTTTATATGATGTTAATTTTCATCTTCAAAAAGGATCTGTTTTGCATATCGTCGGTCCAAACGGTAGTGGGAAGACAACGCTTGTTAAGACATTGGTTGGCTTATTAAAGCCATCTAATGGGATGATAACAATCAATGCAGAACACATGGGTTATCTTCCACAAAAATTAAACAGTAAAACCAACATGCCGATGACCGTAAGAGAAGTTATTTATTCAGGATTTAGAAAACAGCGCATCAAACCCACAAAAGAAGAATGCGAACTGATTCAAAAGTGGCTCGAAAGAATGGAAATCTCTCACCTTTTTACCGAGTCTATGACTCATCTATCCGGTGGGCAGCAACAAAGAGTTTATTTAATTAGAGCACTTATATCAAAACCTGATCTTCTCATCTTAGATGAACCAACCTCAGCGCTAGATCCTTCATTTAGAGAAAAATTTTATTTGCTATTAGACGAAATTCATGAACAAGAAAAAATGACCATTGTCCATGTAACACATGATTTAACGGATGCTGTGAAAGAAAATTGTTATGTGATGTATGTTGACCAAACGATTAAATTCTTTGGCACGTATCATGACTTCCACGAATTTGAACATAAGGGGCATCATCATGCTTGATTTCTTAAGTTATGGATTTATCCAACAAGCGATTGTGATTGGTATTGCATTAGCACTCTCTGCAGCACTTTTATCCCCGTTTTTAGTTTTAAACCAACAAGCGATGATTGCTGATGGTTTAGCACATGTCAGTTTTGCAGGTATTATTTTAGGTATTCTTCTTTCAGGTGAAGCACTCTGGATAGCTATTCCGTTTGTTATGCTTGCATCGTTACTCATTAAATATTTATCAACAACAAAAACCATCAATGGTGATGCTGCAATTGGATTAGTCTCTTCGATATCATTTGCGATAGGGCTAATCATTGTTAAAAAGAGCCAAGGTTTTAATATCTCAATTGAGAGTATGCTCGTTGGAAATATGTTTACTGCAACACGCTCTGAAATGATCTTATCACTTCTGATTTTACTTTTTATTACATTATTCGTTTTATTCTTTTACCGAAAACTCTTTATGATGACTTATGATTTAAACTATGCAAAGTTTAGTAAGATCAATGTCTCCTTACTTGGTTATCTTTTATCAGCATTGACTGCATTTTTTATCGTCGTTGGTGTGAGAACTATAGGAACGCTACTCATTTCAGCTTTAGTCGTATTTCCTTCTGTGATTTCAAGTCAAGTAACTAAAAGTTTTAAGAATACACTTATCATCGGTGTAGGTTCCTCATTAATCATTGTTGTCATGGGTATCTTTGTCGCTCATCCCTTAGAAATACCTGTTGGTTCTACCATTGTAGTTATTTACACCATTGTTTTTCTCTTAATAAACACATTGAAACCCTTGTGGAGGAAATAATCATGCGCATGACAAATCAACGTAAAATGATTTTAGATTTACTTAAAAAATCACGTATGCCCAAAAGTGCTGAAATGATATTATCTGACCTACCTGATCACACCATGAACTTATCAACCGTTTATCGAACGCTAGATGCATTTTTTATTGAAGGGTTAGTCTCAAAAAGTTCGATGAAAAATACTGCTTATTACTACATGCAAAATCAAGGTCATCATCACTACATGATTTGTATTAACTGCCAAAAAATGTATGAAATTGACTGTCATTTAGATGATATTGCTGAACATGTTGCAGATCATCACCATTTCAAAATAACACATCACGATATGACAGTGTATGGTTATTGTGAGGCATGTCAAAAAGAACTAAATATGTAGAAAAAAAATGCTAGGTCATAAGTTGACTTAGCATTTTTTAATCGTTATTTAGTTCCAACGTCTCGGATCATCTTTGATGGTATCAAGGAATTTAACGTCTTCTTCTTTCATTTTGAAATCAAGACCTGTATTTTCGATAATTCTGGATTCATGTGTTGATTTAGGAAGTGGCGCAGTACCTTTTTCGATACAGTAACGAATACAGAGTTGAGCAGGTGTAACTTTGTAGGTTTTAGCCATATTAATGATGATATCATTAGATAGTGCGTATCCAATCGCAAGAGGTGAATAGGCTTCCACTAAAATGCCTTTGGCATCACAATAGTTTTTCGTTTCTTCTTGGTTATTACCAATAAAGAATGCAATTTGATTCACATGTGGAATGATTTCACAATGTTTTAAAATGTTGTCTAAATCTTTGGGTGAGAAATTAGAGACACCGATGGATCTTACTTTACCATCAAGGTACAATTTCTCCATTGCCTTAAAGGCTTCAACATTTCCTGCATCACAATCTTTACCAATCTCATTCCATGGCCATGGTGCATGAATCAAATAAAGATCTAAGTAATCCATGTCTAGTTCTTTTAATGTCTTTTCAAATGCATCTAATGTTTCCTGATAAGACTTGATGTGAGATTGAAGTTTTGATGTTACAAAAACGTGATCTCTTGGAATACCTGAATCTTTAATAGCTCTACCTACAGATGCTTCATTTCTGTACGCTGCTGCAGTATCGATGTGTCTATACCCGTGTTTTAAAGCAAGAGACACCGAGTTGTAACACGCTTCTCCATCAGGGATTTGCCATGTGCCAAAGCCAACTTTAGGCATTTTAACACCATTCTTTAATACGTAAACATCTTGAATTGTTTTCATGATCAACGCTCCTTTATTTTATTTTTTTGATGACTTTAAAATATTGAGTTGAATCACTGTACCAACGATTGCAATTAAAATAAGAACAACACCTGTTGTTACGGTTAAAAATTCTAGATTGATCGTCTTAATCAATGAAGGTAGAATCATTTCAATGACATAAACGATAAAATATCCATACAGTAAATAGCGAATGGATGTCATTTCTTTTTCAGTGATGACACAGACACGTTTATCATCTTTTTTAAAGAGATAAAACCCTAGTCCGGCAACTAAAAGTAATATGCCTAGTAGAATATAACCAATCCAGGGGTATTCTGCACGAAAATAAAACTCGACAATGGTGTAACCACCCATTAAGATAAAAACGATAAAGAGTAACAACTGTACAAGCAAACTTTTACGAAAAACATTCATTTTTTCTCTCTCCTTTGAAATTGTTGAACTAAGTCGTGTTATACTAAAAATGAAATGAGGTAATAACGATGAAAAAAGCTGTATATCCTGGTACCTTTGATCCACTAACGATTGGTCATCTCGACATTATTAAACGCGCCATACGCTTTGTTGATGAACTTCACGTTGTGGTTGCAGATAACTACAAGAAGAATCCTACATTTTCTGCTGATGAACGTATTGACATGATCAAGCGTGTGACTGAAGACATGCCAAACTTGGTTGTCACATCAACGAAAGACTTAGTCGTTCGTTATGCTCAGAAAAATGATATTGAATTAATGATTCGCGGGCTAAGAAATATTGCCGATTACGAAAATGAATATATGCTTTACCAGTTTAACCGTAATTTAAACAGAAACATTGAAACCATTATTCTTTTCCCATCATCACGAAACCATTTTGTTTCATCATCTGCCATCAAGGAGCTCGTCGTGCATCATGCAGATATCTCTCCTTATGTTCCAAAAGAAATTATTAAGGATGTTCAAGACAGATTAAGACCTAAACTAGACCCAACTTCTTAAAAAAATCATAAAGCTGATCTTCCATGATATGTGGAGCAACGTGATCAGCTTTTTCTTTTAACTCATGAAAACGCGTGTTCATCATCGCAATCCCAACATCTGCAAGTTCAATCATTTGGATATCATTGGCACCATCACCCACACAAATTAAGCGGTAATTGGTTTCGTGCTCAAGTGCTTTTTTTATTCCAAATGCTTTATTGATCTCTGGATATACAAAATCTGCACCGCCTTGGTGCCAGGGATAAACTCTAAACTTCGGCATTTTTTCTGCCATATCAAGAATATCTTTTTCGTGATCAGCAAACATCCATAGTTGATAAATCGGATGATTTAAGTGAAATTCAGGATCCACTTTAGGAAATAAGCCACGTAAGGATTTCATCCCATTTTGGACAGTTTCACTGAGTTTATTGACTGCTTCATCATGACTTCCAACTAAGCCGATGGCCAAGGGTGATCCTTCCATGAGCTGGATAACTTCGATTAAATCATCCATCGAGATGGGATCATCAAAGATGACCTCATCATCTTTTAATACATAAGCACCATTCACTAAAACTTTATATGTGAATAAAGGTAATACCTCATCAATGATCGATAATTTAGTAATTCCGCGACCGGTTGCTAACCCTAAAACGACATCATCGCGTTTGGAAAGTTCAAAAAGGAGCTTTCTCGTTTGGTTGGGGATTGCTCCTGTTGCGTTGTTATACATGGTATTGTCGACATCGAAAAAGATAATTGTTCTCATCATCCACCTCAAAAATAATTATAACATATTATGCTTTACACTACCAATTGATGACGATTTATTATACAATAGTAATGTAATATTCGCTGCTGGAGGGTTTTTATGAAAAATCCATTACTCAAAACCGGTGAACTCGGCATTTTTGCTTTAGGGGGACTCGGTGAAGTTGGAAAGAACACATATGTCTATGAAATTGAAGATCAGATCTTTATTGTGGATGCAGGTATCCTGTTTCCAGATGAACATCTCTTAGGTATTGACTATGTCATTCCCGATTATACGTATCTTTTGGAAAACCAAGATCGTATTGTTGGTCTTTTCATCACGCATGCACATGAAGATCATATCGGAGGTATTCCATACCTTCTTAAAAAGGTAGCTATTCCTAAAATTTACGCCGCAGGTATTGCCATTGATTTAATCGAATATAAACTCATGGAACATCAAGATATTAAACCTCCAAAAATTGAAGAATATAAGAGTTATTACAAGTACCAATTTAAAGGCGTTGAGATTTCATTTATTAGAATGAATCACTCTATTCCTGATATGTTTGGTTTTGTCTTTAGAACACCACAAGGTATTTTATTCCACACAGGAGATTTCAAAATCGATTTTACACCCGTTGGACCAGGGGCTGAATACGATAAGTTAGCAGCTATTGGAAGCGAAGGCGTACTCTGTATGATGTCAGATTCAACCAATGCTGAACGTGATGAGCTGATCCAATCAGATTCAAAGATTGGTAAATCCATCAATGAACTCTTCTCAAGAATTAGTGGACGTATTATTATTGCGACATTCGCATCCAATATGTATCGTATTCAACAGATCATTGAAGCATCTGTCATGAATAACCGAAAAGTTGCTGTCTTTGGAAGATCGATGGAACGTGCTATTGAAGCTGGTATGCAAACGGGTTATATTAAAGCACCGAAAGATACAATTGTTTCAGGTGATGATTTCAACCGCTTAAAAACCAATGAAGTCACCATTATTGTAACTGGATCTCAAGGTGAACCACTTGCTGCGCTATCACGCATTGCAAATGGGTCACACCGTCAAGTTAAGGCAATGGCTGGAGATACGGTCATCTTCTCTTCATCACCTATTCCAGGTAATCAAGAGGGTGTCAATCGAACAATTAATAAACTCTTTAGACTTGATGTCGAAGTCATCACACATGGACCGCTTGCAGATACACATACATCTGGTCATGGCGCACAACAAGATCTAAAGCTTGTCTTGTCCTTAGTTAAACCTAAAATGTTTATCCCCATGCATGGTGAACACCGCATGTTAAAAACACATAAAGAACTCGCTGTAGATTGTGGTGTAAAACCTGAAAATATTCTCATCATGGATAATGGTGATGTTGCTGCTTTGACAAGTGATACCATTCGTTTAGCAGGTAAAGTGACATCAGGTGAAATCTATATTGATGGTACAGGTATTGGTGATATCGGTAGTACAGTTATTAAAGAACGTAAAGCACTTTCTGAAGAAGGACTGTTTGCTGTAGTCCTATCGATTAATTCTACTGCTAAAAAGTTATTTAATGAACCGACAATTATCTCGCGTGGATTTATCTACATGAAAGGTAATGAAGAAATTACGCAATCACTTGCTAATGAAGCGAAACGCATTACACAAATCGAACTCAATAAAAAGTTATTTAATGAATTAAACTTAAAGAATGCCGTCATCGATCATCTTAATCAAAAAATCTTTGAGCTTACACAACGTAAACCACTCGTGATTCCTGTGATCGCAGATATCAAAAGTTAATTTATAAAACATAAGACTAGAACACATCGTGTGCTCTAGTCTTTTCATTTACATATAGGATAAAAATGCATCAAAAACAAGTTTTGTAACAAGTGCATCATCTTTAGCATCATGCGCTTGATCAAATTCAACCGCATAATATGTTTGGTAAGCTTTAAATAAACCTAAATCGTCTTTTAAATTAAAATAGTCTTTATGAAGTTTAAGTAAATCAATAAAGTCTGAATCATGCGTTAATTTTCTTTTTTGATGAAGATTAAATGAATCATTGAGCGCCGTTAAGTCGTTTTTTCCCCATACAACTAATTTAGGTTGATATGTATCCATAATGACTTCAAGTTTTTCATAAAAGTCATCATAGGGTATCGCTTCATTAAAAAATTGTTCTTCATCTAGATTCAAGAAACGTTTGGTACGTTTAGATAACGTTTTTGCTTCTTTTGGTAATACATAATAACCATCATTTAAAATCTCATTTTCTTTTGCCTTTGACAAGACATAACCCACTTGAATGATTTCAGGTCTAAAGGTTTGTTCCTTAAAACCAGGCATAGTCATTTCAAAATCAATAAACAGATAATAACGCTCTTCTGTTAAAACATCTTTCATCTCTTGTCTTAAGTGATACAAATCATAATGCACCTGATATGGATTTAAGCGAATGATCTGATTGAAATGAGCAACTTGATAGTAATACATATGTCCTATTTTTTTCATTTTGGGTTGTATCTCAAAATCGACTAACACACCTTGATCAAGATATGAAAAGAATATTTTTGCTAGCCGATTAGAAAGGTAAAATCCAATCTTTCTTCCTTCTAATATAAGATAAAATACGGTGTGTCTAGAATCGACTTGATGTATGATTTTCTTCATAGTAGTTCCTCTTTAATAGTTTTACATACGTTTTCGGGTATGCCTAATGACTTAAGCTCTTCAATGGATGCTTCTTTAATCGCATCGATACTGTTAAAATGGCTTAATAAAAGCTTTTTTCTCTTTTCTCCAAGCCCCTTTATATCATCTAAAATAGAAGTTTTAGCTTTCTTTTTACGTGTTTCACGATGGAATGTAATCGCAAATCTGTGAACTTCTTCAGATAATTTTAATAAGAATTTATAGAGTTCACTTTGTTTTAAAAGTGGGATCACTTCACCTTGATAGACTAAAGCTTCAAGGGTATGTTTTGAGTTCTTTTTTAATCCTGCTATGGCAATCTTGATACCAAGACTATCTAAAATCTCTTGAGCAGCATTAAGTTGACCTTTACCACCATCAACCAAAATCAGATCAGGAAACTCTAGATTTTCTAAAAGTGCTTTTTGATATCTACGATAAGTCACTTCTTTCATCGCTTGATAATCATCATTGGTTGTTGTTTGAAGATGGTATTTACGATAACTCTTCTTATCAAAGGCATTATCTTTAAAGACGACACATGCTGAAATAGGTGCAGTACCAAAAAGTTGTGCATTATCAAAAATATCAATCCATTTGACTTCTTTTTTAATGAGTTCAGATAAATCATCCAACGCTTTTTGTCTTTTTTCATCACGATGACGATAAAGCATGAAGTGATGTTCAAGGTCATAATCTGCATTTTTAGATGCAAGATCAACGACTTTCTTTTTATCACCAATCTTAGGTATGATCGCTTTTTTACCAAAGAAAGGTTCAACATCATCAGGATTGAATCTTTCTGAAAATAAGAGTTCATCGGGGAGTTGGTTTTCATAAAACTGCTGCAAGTAACTGAGCACGTTATCGATCACTTCACCTGCATAAGCGAAAACGACTTGATGATGATCTATAATCTTTCCTTGTCTCATCACTAAAATAGCAAGTGAGATATCATCTTTACTATACGCATAACTGATGGCATCTCTATCTTTGAAATCATTTAAATTAATGATTTGTTTTTCAGTGGTGGCTTCGATGTGTTGAATCATATCGCGAAGTTCAATCGCTTTTTCAAACTGCATGAGATCACTTGCCATATTCATTTCTTCATTTAATCGTTGTAAAACATCCTTCGTATCGCCTTTTAAGAATTTAGTTAAATCCTTAATCGTATTTTGATAATCTACTTCAGGATGAATACAGGGTGCCAAACATTGACCAATATGATAGTAAAGACATGCTTTTTTAGGAAGTATATCACATTTACGAAAGGGGTATAAACGGTTTAATAGTCTGACAGTTTCTCTTGCAGCATAGACATTTGGGTATGGTCCAAAGACTCTGCCTTTAATCTCTTTTTGTCTAACAACTTGTAATTTTGGATGTTCTTCTTCGGTAAGTTCAATGTATGGATATGTCTTATCATCGACTAAACGAATGTTATACTTAGGAAGATATTGTTTAATTAAATTATTTTCTAAGATGAGTGATTCACGTTCACTATTGGTTAATACATAATTAAAATCACGAATCTCTGATACGAGTCGTGTTGTTTTTTCATTATGTGCACCTGTAAAATAGGATTTTACCCGGTTTTTTAAGTTTTTTGCTTTACCAACATAGATGATTTCGTCTGATTCATTTCGCATCAAATAGCAACCAGGTTCTGTCGGTAATAACGCGATTTTATCCTTTAAACTCATCACATTCACCTACTCTATTGTAACATAAATGATGACGTAAAAAAAAGAAAGCGATGAACGCTTTCTTAGGACTCAAAATCAATATGAACTTTATCGCTTAAAATTTCTTCTAAAGCGATGCCAATGCTTTTAACACATTGTGATCCTTCAACTTTTAACTTGTCAGCTTCGATAATATGTGCAACTTTGCTCGCTGCATAGACTAATTTATATTTAGAGTCTATTTTTGATAATAGTTTATCAATCGAAGGGTAACGCATTCCATCTTTATTCTTTTGCATGTTTATTTCTCTCCAATCATCTTAATGTAATTGTGAATTGTTCTTTCTGTCTTTGCGTGCTCTGCACGAATAATGGCCATAATACGGTCAGCTGCATTATTGACTTCATCGTTAACAACGATATAATCGTATTTATGCGCAAGTAAAAACTCAGATTCAGCTTTCTTCATGCGACGATCAATCATTTCTAGTGTGTCAGTACCTCTCAGTTTGAGACGTTCGTAAAGCGCATGTTTTCCTGGTGGAACCAAGAAAATGAAAACTGCATCTTTCATTTGTTTTCTAACTTGTAGTGCACCTTCAACTTCAATTTCTAATACAACTTCTTTACCCTGATCCAGTTGCTCTTCAACTTTGTCTCTTGGCGTTCCGTAATAGTTTCCTACAAATTCTGCCCATTCAAGAAACTTGTTTTGTTTAATGCGTTCCAAAAAAGTCTCTTTACTGACAAAATAATAATCCACACCATCAACTTCACCTGGGCGAGGAGCTCTGGTTGTCATGGATACTGAATAGACCAAATCATGGTTTGGCATTTGAAAGAGTGCTCTTCTTACTGTGCCTTTGCCAACGCCTGAAGGGCCAGATAATACCACAAGTAAACCACGTTCATTGAGTTTCATAAGGCACCTCCTAGTTAAGACATTTATTAACTATTATATATGATTTATGTCAGACTGTAAATAGAAATGAAACAATTTACATTGCAATAGCGTTTTCAAGAAAAGGTTTACAAGGCGTTTATGGTAAAATATCTGTGAGGTGCATTTTCATGATTGATGGCTATTTTCTCTATAAATTGACAGAAGAACTGAATCAAGAACTCGCTAAAGCTCGCTTAGAAAAAATCATTCAACAAGATGCTCAGTCTTTTGTTTTTTCGTTTTATCATCAGCGTGAAAGAAAACAGTTAGTCATCGATTTATCTGCAGAACATTTTCGCATGCATTTAACCAAACATATGATCAAAGAGACACAGTCATCACAATTCGTGACGACATTAAAGAAGCAACTTGAGGGCTCTATTGTCGAAAAAATCACGCAACATCAAACCGATCGTGTCATTGAAATTCATTTGATCTCCTATGATTTAATTGATGGTCCTATTCCTAAAATTTTAATTTTTGAAGCCATGGGAAGACACTCTAATTTAATCTTAGTTAAAGATGGACTTATTATCGACACGTTTAAAAAAATGTTTTTCGAATCTGGAAGACAACTTTTACCTCAAGCACAGTTTAGTTATTTCCCAACAGATAAAAAAAGTGCTTTATCCATTCAATATGATGGGATAAACTCTCCTCAGGATTTAGTGAATACCTATATGGGGATATCCCCATTGCTCGCAAAATATTTAGATGAACATCATCTTCAGTGGCAAGATCTTCCTCTAAAACCAACGCGAAATCTTAAAACAAATCGTTTTTACGCATTTGATGTATTTTCTGATCAAGATGATAAAAAAATTTATGATTCACTATCACTTCTTCTTGATGATGATACCAAAAAGGAAAAGCCTGCATACGTTTCTCAAAAACAATTTATTGATAAACAACTTAAAAAATATGAACATAAAAAGCAACAACTGGAAAAACTCCTAGATGATACCAAAGATCAACTTGAAGTCAAACAATTAGGTGATCTCATTTATGCGAGTGGTCACGATTTATCAAAGTCGATGTCACATCTAGCCTATGATGGACATGCTTATCTTTTAGATCCCACTAAATCATTAAATGATAACGCCCAAGATGCTTATCGCACATATCAAAAAGCGAAACGTGGAATCAACCATATCACTGAGCAGATCAGTATTAACCAAGAACTCATTGAACTCTTTAAATCTTTTGATATTTTTATCTCGATGTCAACGCAAGATTCGATTAAAGATCTTGAACAAGAACTCATTCAATACGGTTACAAAAAAGCGAAACCTGATAAAATCAAAAAGAAAAAAGATAAACCCAATTTGCTCATTTTAAGAGATAATGAGGTCACATATATCATCGGTAAAAATAACCTGCAAAACGAATACATCACACATACGCTCGCTCAAAAGGATGACTATTGGTTTCACGTTAAAGATGCACCAGGAGCTCACGTCTTAGTACAAACGACAAAACTTAATGAGCACATTTTAAGAAAAGCGTGTATGCTTGCAGCTTATTTTTCCGGTCAAAGACATTCATCTTCGATTCCTGTAGATTATACGCTGATCAAGCACATCAAAAAGATTCCAGGTGTACCAGGATATAAAGTGACTTATAAGAACCAACAGACGATGTATATCGATATTGATGAAGAAAAAATAGGAAGTTATTTAAAATGAGTCTAAACATCTAATTTAGACTTTTTTTATATAAACTAGGCAAATCATTTGAAATAATACATATTACTTGGTAAGATGAAGGTATCAATAAGGAGGAATTAAATATGTCATACACATTACCAAAGTTAAACTATGCATATGATGCACTAGAACCTTTTATCGATGCGAGAACAATGGAAATCCATTATACAAAGCATCATCAAGCTTACATTACAAACCTAAACGCTGCACTAGAAAAACACCCTGAACTTAACTTAACACTTGAAGCTATGTTAAAAGATTTATCCAAAGTACCACAAGACATTCGTGGTGCAGTTCAAAATAATGGTGGTGGTCATTTTAACCACACATTCTTCTGGACACTGCTTAAGGTAAATAACGGTCAATCACCAAAAGGTGCTTTACTCAACGCAATCAACCAAGCCTTTGGATCCTTTGATGCATTTAAAGAAGCGTTTGCTACAGCTGCTAAGACACGTTTTGGATCTGGTTGGGCATGGCTCATTGTTACTGCAGATAAGCACTTAAAGGTTGTATCAACACCTAACCAAGATACACCACTTACTGAAGGTACACCGATCTTAGGTTTAGATGTATGGGAACATGCATATTATCTTAACTATCAAAACAGACGTCCTGATTATGTTTCTGCATTCTTTAATGTCATTAACTGGGATGTTGTTGAAGATTTATTCAAGAAAGCAGTTTAATCAATGACTAAAACGGTGCTGATGCATCGTTTTTTTTATGCAATTTTAAAAGAAAAGGGGAAGCTTTTGCTTCCCCTATAAAGGTTGTGTTTCGATGATCGCGTAATCGCCATCATCTCTTCTATAAACAACATTAGTTCTTTCAGTTTTTTTATCCAAATAAACGTAGAAATCATGTCCAGATAGCTCCATCGCAATAATTGCTTCATCTGGGGTCATCGGTTTTAATTCAACTTTCTTTGATTTCACGAGTTGACTTGCTAAAATGTCTTTTTCAAGAGATTCAATATCAAATTCACGACTATATGCTTGTTTGACGCCTTCTTTTTCAAGGTTGTTCTTAAGTTTATCTTTATGTCTTCTAATTTGTGCAACTAACTTATCACTTACTTTGTCGATTGCTGCATACATATCCATATCAGAAACTTCTGCGCGAAGCACAGTTCCTTTAGCAGGAATCGTGACTTCAATCTTGTGGTGATCTTTATAAACTTTGCAGACGACGCGAACCTCCAAAATGACATCAGGACCGAAGAAAGATACAACTTTGTGTAATCTCTTTTCCGCATAAGCCTTGATGGCGTCAGTGGGTGTAAAACCATTCTTTCCTACAATTTCGAATTTCATAGTTCTTCTCCTTTATCATGACTATTTTCGTAGAGTCTGACAATCATTAGATTGCCAAACGACAAATGATCAATGAACTGCCATAGATCATCCTTGATGATATCAAAGATGAGTAAGATGTGATCTTTAAAGTATGTTTGATGGAGTACATAATAACTTTGATAAAATGATTGATAAGCGATTGGTGTTACGGGATACGGTTTTGCAATTAACGTAAATACTTCTGCATGTCCTCCTTCAATAGGAACCACTTCATGTGTTGGTAAAAGTGGATACATTTGATAACACATCTCACATAAATGGTGAATTTCTGGTTCAAACAAGTTCCAAAGTGACCTTTTAGGGATCATTTTTTTTAAACAGTGTTCACAAAGCATAACAAGCCCTCCTAATTGATATTAGCGGGCTTGTTTGTTTTTTACTTCTTATAAGCTTCGACAATCTTATCAATTAGGTGATGTGGGACTTCTTCATATCTTAAGAATTCACGCGTAAATGAACCACTACCTTGTGTCATCGCCTTTAAGTCGATGGCATATTTGACGATTTCTGCTTCTGGAACTTCAGCAATGACGACTTGGAAGCCTTCTGTTTGTTCCATACCTAAAACTCTACCTCTTCGTTTGTTCATATCACCCATAATATCGCCAACAAATTGGTCTTTAATGGTGACTTGAACTTTAACGATTGGCTCTAAAATGGTGGGTTGTGCAGTTTTACATGCTTCTTTGAATGCTAACGCTGCAGCAAGTTTAAATGAGATTTCATTGGAATCTACAGGATGGTAAGAACCATCATAGAGGGTTGCTTTAAGATTGATGACTGGGAATCCTGCTAAAGGTCCATTTTCAATGGCTTCAAGAAGACCTTTTTCAACGGCTGGGAAATAGTTTCTAGGAACTGCTCCACCAAAGACATCTTCAGCAAATTCAAAATCAGTGTGAGATGGTTCAAACTTGATCCAAACGTGACCAAATTGGCCAGCACCACCCGATTGTTTCTTATGTTTACCTTCTGCTTGAACCATCTTCTTAATGGTTTCGCGATAAACAATCTTTTGCTCATCAATATCAATATCAACTTTAAACATATTTTTAATACGTTCTAAGACATAGTTAAGATGCGTCATACCCATGCCACCTAAAAGGAGTTGGGATGTTTCTTTATTACGTCTAATTTCGAACGTTGGATCTTCTAAATTAATACGGTTCAGTGCCATTGAAATTTTATCTTCATCGTTCTTATTCTTTGGATGAACAGCAATATAGATAACAGGTGTTGGTAATGTAACTGAGTCATAAATGACTAAGTTTTTTGGATCGGATAATGTATCACCTGTTTCAACGCCTTCTAGTTTTGCAATTGCACAAATATCACCGGCATGGAAAGATTGACATTCAATTTGCATTTTACCTCTTGGCATAAAGAGGTTTGCAATCTTTTTCGTTTCGCCTTTATTTGATATAACGACTTCTTGTCCAAGTTTTAATGTACCACTATTAATCTTAAGCATATTGATTTGGCCTAAGAATGGGTCAACCGTTGTCTTAAAGACATAGGCTGAGAATGGTTCATCATCATGAGTGTGTCGTTCGACTTCTGCACCAGTTTTCGCATCTTTAACGATTAAAGGACGTAACTCATCGGGTGCTGGTAAATAATCGATCAACATGTTAAGGAGTGTGCGAACACCAATCGTCTTCGTTGCACTACCAACGATAACAGGTGTTAATTCACCTTCCATAATACCTTGACGAAGAGCTTCTTTAACTTTTGCTTCAGGAATTTCTTCACCTGATAAAAACATATCTAAAAGTTCTTCAGAAGTTTCAGCAACACTTTCTAAAATCATGTTGTGAAGTTCATCAACTTTGGGTTTCTTTTCATCCCAAATCGGTGCATCATGTGAATCTACGCCATCAAAAATACGCGCTTTCATTTCGATCACATTGACGAAACCTTCAAAATTTTCGCTCTTACCGATTGGCCAACAGAAAGGAACAGCCTTTTTACCTAGTTTTTCACGAATATCTTCTAATACTTTTTCAAATTTCACATTCTCTTTATCCATCTTATTCACATAGATAATTGCTGGAATATGACGTTTTCTAATTTCTAACCAAACGCGTTCAGTACCGACTTCAACGCCTTTTAAAGAGTCAACCATAATGATGGCACCCTTAACTACTTCTAATGCTTGGCTTAAATCGCCAACGAATTCATCACTACCTGGAACATCTATAAAATTTAACTTATAGTCCTTCCATTCAACGGGTAGAACACTCAGTGAAAGGCTTGATAGTTTTAATTGTTCTTCCACTAAATAGTCAGATACTGTATTTTTTCTTTCGACTTCTCCCTTTTTGTCGATGGCTTTGCCAGCGAATAATAAAGCCTCTGACATACTCGTTTTGCCTGATCCCTGGTGTCCCAAAATGGCAATGTTGCGAATCTCTTTGGTGGTGTACTCTTTCATCCCTAACCTCCTGTAAACGTTTTCTTGTTTTGTAGCCTCATTATAACATATTTTTAATGGGTTCATAGTGAATTAAGCCAAATTCGTAAATTTAACACAAGTCTTAATTCATGCTATAATAGTTATGGTGAAATGATGAAAAAGATAGCAATTTCTTTAATTGAATGGTATCAAAAGGAGATATCTCCACATAGCAATCATAAATGTAGACATACTCCAACGTGTTCTGCATACGCAAAAGAGTGTTATGTACGCTTCAATTTTTTTAAAGCTTCCTTGTTGACTACAAAACGTATTTTGACATGTAATCCCTTATTTAAACCCAAATATGATCCAGTTCCTGAAAAAAAAGAGAAAAAGAAAAAGGCTGATTCAGTTTAAACTGAATAGCCTTATTTTATTAATATGCGCGTGCAAACCAAACTGTTTTGGTTGCTTTACGTCCTGAGACAGGACATATTTCAGTGATCAAATGTTGTTCAAATGGAATCACACGAGCTGTAGCTGTTGTATCCTTTTTAATTTGAATTTCAGCTTCTTCATCACTGATACTCATGGCAACATAACCACCACGTTTAATATATTCTTTAAATTCATCGTAGGTTTTTGCTTCATATGTGTTTTTATTGACATGATCAAGTGCTCTTTGATACATGGTATCATGCATCTCTTTTAGAAGTGAAGGCATTTGATTTAATACATCATTTACTAAAACCTGGTGTTTGATACGGTCATGACGGGTCACCAGTGTCACAAGTCCTTGTTCTAAATCTCTAGGACCCACTTCTAAACGTATAGGATAACCTTTCATTTCATACTCTGCAAACTTCCAACCAGCTGTTTTACTAGAGTCATCTAAACTTACCCGATATCCAGCTTGTTTTAATGACTTATATAAGTTTTCAGATGCTTCTTTAACTTCAGGTTTTTGTCCTTGAATGGGTATAATAACGATTTGTGTTGGAGCTAAATAGGGTGGTAAAATTAAACCTTCATCATCACCATGAACCATGATGACTGCACCGATTAAGCGAGTTGATACACCCCATGATGTTTGATATGCGTATTGTAGCGTATTTTTTTCATCGGTAAATTTAATATCAAATGCTTTCGAGAAATTTTGACCGAAATAATGGGTTGTTCCTGATTGTAAAGCTTGACCATCATGCATGAGTGCTTCAATACTATATGTTTCTACGGCACCTGCAAATTTTTCTTTTTCTGTCTTTCTTCCTGTAACAAAAGGAATGGCTAAAAGCTTTTCCCCAAGTTCTTTATAGATATCTAAAATACCTAAAGTTTCTTTTCTTGCTTCTTCCTCAGACGCATGGACTGTATGTCCTTCTTGCCATAAGAATTCTTTACCTCTTAAAAAGGGGCGTGTTGTTTTTTCCCAGCGGACAACACTGCACCATTGGTTATAGAGTTTAGGTAGGTCACGGTATGAATTAACGATTTTTTGATAATGCGTACAAAAAAGCGTCTCAGAAGTGGGACGAACAATTAAACGTTCTGGTAAATCTTCAACACCTGTTGTTGTGATCATCGCAGTTTCTGGTGCGAATCCTTCAACGTGTTCTTTTTCTTTTTGGAATAAAGATTCAGGGATGACTAATGGCATGTAAACATTTTGATGATCGGTTTCCTTAAACCGACGATCAAGATAGCTTTGAATACCTTCCCAGATGGCATAACCATAAGGACGGTAAATAATAAAACCCTTAACGTCACTATAGTCCATTAATTCTGCTTTTAAACATAAATCGGTATACCATTGTGCAAAGTCAGCATCTCTTGATGTGACCGATGCAACTAATTTTTTATTGTTTTGACTCATTGAACTCACCTTTTGAAAGCCTTAATTATGATATTGATAATAACAATTGTAAAAATAATTGAAAATACGGGGGTTACATTTAATCCACCACGCATCATGATGACGGGTAGAAACTGAAGAATTAAAATCACGAAGAATACCGTGATGATAATACGAATTGCTTTTTGTTTTTGTGCATCATTTAAGCCAGAAGTAGGCTTTTCTGTTTGATGTTCTTTTTTCGTTTGAGTCGCGGGTTTGACAATGTTTTTCTTATCTTGCTCTTCAAAAAGTTTGTCATATTTTGCAAAGGGATCTTGATCGTATTGACTCATTATTTTACCAACCTTGTCTTTCCATCTTCAAAGATAATTTTTCTTTCTTTATAGAGATGTCCAATCGCTCTTTTAAATGCTTTTTTGCTTAAGTTGAACATGTTATCAATTTCTTCTGGAGATGAATCTGCTGTTAATGGCATTTCACCCTCACGAATCAAATAAGATAAGATCATGTTCGCATCATCAAAGAGTTGAACTTCCTTTTGTTCAGCAAGTGAACCTGTGTATCCTTTTTCTGATAAGAAGGTTACTTTAACTTCAACCTCTTCACCATAGCGAACAGGTTGTTTAATCATCGTTTTATGTACAAAGATAAAATGTCCATCTTCTGTTAAAACATTCACACCTTCTTGACCAATACGTTGAACATAACCCTTGACAGATGTTTTTAAAGTCAATTCTTTTTCAGGTTTAAGAACAACATCTTGTTTGGCTGCAATTTTAGCAACCAATTTACCTTTAACCTTTAAATAAACATAGAGTTTATCACCGATTTTTGGCCATTGTTCATGATTTCTAGGTAAATCTTCATAGGATAAAAGAAGTTCTTTGGCAATGCCCATATCAAAGAATACACCTAAATCTTCTTTAATATCACTGACGGTTAAAAAGCCCGGTTGAGTGACAGTAATGATAGGCGTTTTGAGGGTTGCTGCTAAGCGACCTTTGTTATCAAAATATAAAAAAGCATCAACAGCATCGCCTGCTTTGAGTTCCTGATGTAGCGATTCATTATTGTGTAAAAAGACTTGATCTAATCCACTATCGAGCATATAGCCGATATCTGTCTTGCGGTTTACAACCATGTGGTTGATATCACCAATGTAAAGTGCCATTATTTATCACCTTTCTTATTTTATCATAAAAAGAATGCAAATAGCATGAAAAAAGAAAAGAGTGCAAAAGCACTCTAAATGTCTAACTCTTTTAAAACATTTTCATAGCGTTTAATGAGTAATTCTTTGAAAAACAGCGTTAATGGATTCAAATCTTTTTCAATTTTAAATGATTCTAGATAAGCGATATAGTTTTCACGTTCTTCTAACGGAATTGAAATGGGTAAGTAATTATGTTTAATCAAAAAATAATTGAGCACGAGTTTTGCTAATCGTCCATTCGCATCAACAAAGGGATGGATTTTTGCAATACTTGCATGTGCGTATGTTGCAAGTTCTAAAGGTGTGCCATCAAATTGTTCTAAATTGACAAAGAATTTTGCCATACGATCATACACTTTCACATAATCTGGTGGTTGATGTGTTGCGCCGAAAATATTAATATTAACATTTCGGTAAACTCCACCTTGGAAAATACCTTCAACAAGTATTTCGTGAATGTCTTTCAATTTTTCTTCGTTAAATGGTTTTTGTGTTTTCGCTTCTTTGATTACATACTCAAAAGCTTTTAAATGGTTGAGAATTTCCTTTTGTTCTCTTTCACTATACTCGAGTAGAGCTTTGGCTTGGCTACAACGTTTTACATCCTCATAAGGAATACGATTTTTACCAACCATACCGACAGCATCATAGGTATAAAGCAATGCAAATCTCTTTTCCATGTCATCAAGTTGTGCTTGATCACATTCCTTTACAACGTTTTCTAGATGCTGACGCCCTACCTCTAACAGATCTTTCTCCATAATTATCTACGCTCCCATCTTTAGTGATAGTATATCATAAAAGCGCTACCAGTAACAAGACTTCAAAAGAAAAACACCTCGGTTGAAGTGTTAGCTTTGACGATATCTTCTTAAGAAGGCTTTTGTTCGCTCTTCCTTAGGTTGATGTAAGATTGTTTTAGGTGTTCCCATTTCTGCAATAACCCCTTGATCCATAAAGACAATACGATCAGATACTTCTTCAGCAAATGCCATTTCATGCGTGACAATAACCATCGTCATGCCTTCATTTGCTAGATTTTTGATAACGGTTAAGACTTCCCCAACCATTTCAGGGTCGAGTGCAGATGTAGGTTCATCAAAAAGCATAATCGTTGGATTCATACAAAGTGCTCTTGCAATGGCAACTCTTTGTTTTTGACCCCCTGATAATTTATTCACGTTTTGATGAATAAAATCTTGCATACCAACTTTGGTCAAATAATTAAGCGCCGTTTCAGTCGCTTCTTCTTTTGTTTTTTTAAGTAATTTCATTGGTGCAAGTGTACAGTTTTGTAACACCGTTTTATTGTTAAACAAGTTAAACGATTGGAAAACCATACCGATATGCATCCGAAGTTCTTCTAAATTGGTTTTGGTATCCATTAAGTCTGCACCCATAAAATAGATGTGACCATCATCGGGTTCACTAAGCAAATTTAAACACCGAAGAAGCGTTGTTTTTCCAGATCCCGAAGATCCAATGATTGTAACAACTTCTTTTTCAGAAATATCTAAATTGACACCACTTAAAACGATTTGATCACCAAAACGTTTGTGAATGTTTCTAATTTCAAGAATGTGATTAGGCATTTGCTTTCACCTCTTTCTTTTCTAAGAGTACATCCAGTTTTTGAACGACTTTACCCGTAATATACGTCAAGATTAAATAGATAATCGCTGCAATAAAGAACCCTTCAACAATTCTGAAATTAGATGAGGTTGCAGATGACGTTGCTCTAAATAAATCAAAGACGCCGATAACAGATAAGACCGCTGTATCTTTTAAATTAACGATAAACTCATTCGCTATACTTGGTAGTGAATGTTTAATAGCTTGTGGAAAGACGATTAAAAACATCGCATCTCTTCTTGAAAAACCGAGTGAACGTGCAGCTTCCATCTGTCCTTTATCAATACCATTGATCCCACTTCGTATCACTTCAGCAATATACGCTGTCGTATTTAAGGTTACAACCGTTAGACCAGCTACAAGTGGTGTCCACCAGGAAAGTCTAAGGGGAGAAATCCCGTAATAGAAAATCATGGCTTGAACAATCATCGGTGTCCCACGGAAGACCGTAATATATGTCTTGGCAAATCCTCTGCCAATACGTTTTATGATCCTTGAACCTAAACGATCTCTTCTTTGATCAATTTCTTGAGTTCTAAGAACAGTTAAAAACAGAGAGAGGATAAATCCTCCCGCTGTTCCTACAACTGAAAGTAATAAAGTTATAACGACACCACGGATAAAGAAACTTGAATACGTTTCAACCAAGTACCACATGGTACTTAAGAATTCATCTTTTGGTGGTAGTGAAGCTAAAATCATCATTATGCGTTTGGCTGTCTATTGAGCGCGGCTTGCATAATCGCATTTCTTTGTTCAATTGAAATGGATGCTAATACACCGTTAACTGCTTCAAGCAGATTGATATCTTCTTGACGAAGTGCAACAGCTACTGCAACATCTTCATCAGAGACAACAAAGCCATTCCCTTCTGTAAATTGAATAATGGTTAAATTAGAATTAGATGCAACCATACCTTGAGCAACTGGAAGTTCTGCAATAAATGCATCTGCAGCATTTGTACTAACAGCTGTTGCTAACATACCATAGGTATCAAGTGGTTCTAAACGTGTCGCACCAGTAAGTTGAGCAATAAGTGCATCTTGTAACGTTCCAAGTTGTGCAACAACTCTGGCACCGTTAAAATCAGCTAATGAAGTTGCATCAGCATAATCACCATCAGTTGCAACAACCATCACTTGTTCTGATCTAAAATATTCATCAGAAAATGCGACTGTTTCTGCTCTTTCAGCAGTTGGACTCATACCTGCAATAATCATATCGATTTCACCTGCTAATAAAGCAAGGATTAATCCATCCCACTCAATCGCTTTAACAACTAATGTTAAACCGAGTTCATCCGCAATTTGTTGTGCAATCACAACATCATAACCATCAACATAAACACCATTTTGTGCATGAAGTGGATAGGTAAAATCATTTTCAGTTGGTGTCGACCAATTAAATGGCGCATACGCAGCTTCTAACCCAACCACAAACTCTGTTTCATTCTCTAAATCAAACTGCTCATCTGAGCCACACGCTGCAAGAACCACTAGGCTAACAGCTAACATTAAAACAACAAATACTCTTTTCATACTCTCTTCCTCTTTTCTTTGTTTTTTGAACAAAAAAAGCATCCGAGAGGACACTTCAAAAATTGAAAAATTTCATTTTTTGCTAGCGCCTCTACTTTCGTAGGAGTGTTATAAGTGTTCCCTATAACCCCATGAGTTCATCTGTGCCCAGACGTTCATTCGGCGATGGCTACCTTTCTGATTTTTCATTGCCTGCCGGCTCCAAATCATACTCTTTTACATCGCTACCTCTATGCTTTTAAATTGTATGGGTCTATTGTATGATAGATTGCACCTCATGTCAAACAAAAAATGGATTCGTTTTAATGAAAACGTTTTACCCCATAAGAAATAGAAGGGGGACCCTAAAGTGGATCCCCATTACTACCTTTTAAAATTTACGCCTTACGAACGTTTGCTGCTTGTGGGCCGCGATCGCCGTTCTTGACTTCGAATTCTACTTGGTCGCCTTCTGCTAATGTTTTGTAACCTTCAATTTGAATTGCACTGAAGTGTACAAAAATGTCCTTACCTTCAGCTGAAGAGATAAATCCATATCCCTTATCAGCGTCAAACCATTTTACTACGCCTTTCATTTACGATACTCCTTAAACTTATACTTAGCAACTGAATGCCTATTTCTATTATACACACTCAATACATAAAACACAAGGAAATAATCAAAGAAAACATATTATGTAAATTGACTTTGGTAGAGTTCGTTGTAAAAGCCTTGTTTATCAATCAGCTGTTGATGATTACCCTGTTCTATGATATCGCCATCTTTAACGACGAGAATCATGTCTGCATTTTGGATAGTTGATAAACGATGTGCAATGACAAAGGTCGTTTTATTTTCCATGAGTGCTAACATCGCTTTTTGGATTTGAACTTCAGTATGTGTATCGACATTGGATGTCGCCTCATCTAAGATTAACATCTTAGTTTTAGATAACATCGCACGTGCAATGACTAATAATTGTTTTTGTCCTTTTGAAATATTCATTCCTTCGTCCGTTAAAATCGTATCATAACCTTCGGGTAAATGACTGATGAAAGAATGAATTCTTGCTTTCTTCGCTGCTTCTTCGACTTCTAATCTAGAGACTTCACCATTACCGTAAGCGATATTGTCATAAACGCTTCCATGGAAGATCCATGTATCTTGTAAGACCATAGAGAATGCACGTCTTAGACTTTTTCGTGTTAAAGTTCTCGTTTCATGATGATCAAGCATAATCTTTCCTTGATCAACATCATAAAACCGCATCAACAAATTCACTAAAGTCGTTTTCCCTGCACCTGTAGGTCCGACAATGGCGATGACTTGTCCTTGTTTTGCATGAAAACTCACATCTTTTAATACTTTTTGTTCGGGTAAATACCCAAAGGTAACATGTTTAAACGAAATATCACCATGGACTTCTTGATAATCAAGTGCGTCTACAACATCTTTAGGCTCATCCTCATGGTCAATGACATTAAAAACTCTTTCAGCTGCAGCAAGTGCGCTTTGAATATCTGCCATTATATTTGAAAACTGATTAATCGGACCCGAGAAACGTCTTGAATATAAAGTAAATGATGTTAGGTTACCAATCGAGATACGTGTAAAGAAATAGAGTATACCCCCAAAGACACCAACTAGAGCTACAGATAAGTTTGAAATAAAGTTAACAGATGGACCTACTGATGTTGAATAGTATCCTGATTCATAAGATGCTTTTGAAGCAGCTTCGTTAATCTCATCAAACTTCTTTAAAACTGCATCTTCTTGAACATAAGATTGAATGGTGCGTTGTCCTGTAATCATTTCTTCAGCAAATCCGTTCAGTTCACCTAACTTTTGATTACGAACACGATATTTCTTTTTTACAATTTTAGAAAGTACGCGCGTGATAATAATCGAAATCGGAACGGTGATCACAAAGACTAAAACTAAGACGCGTGACATTAAGATCATCATCACTAAAGATATGACAACGGTGATCACAGATGTGAATGTGCTGACCACATCATTTGCTAACGATGTATTAATCGTATCGATGTCATAACTCATTCTTGATATGATATCACCCGTTTGATTTTGATCAAAATAAGAAATCGACACACGGTTTAATTTATCGAACAAATCTTTTCGCATCTTATACGTTACACTTTGAGAAATCTTTGTCATTTGAATGGATAAGATGTAACTGATGAGTGCACTGAGTAGATAAAATAAGATCATCAATCCAGCAAATAAGAAAACTTTGTTGAAATCAACACCATCTTCCATCGCGGAAATGGTTTGACCTGATAAATAGGGTCCTACGAGTGATAAAACGTTGGAGAAAATCGTGAAAAAGATAGCGATAAATAATTTTTTACGATAAAAATAAAGATATTGCCATAAACGTTTTAAAACATACCCTCTATTTTTTACTTTATCTGAACCATCATTTCTTCCTCTACCTTGTTTTCCTGCATACATCATGAGCGCTCACCTCCTAACTGGTAATAAGCAATCTCTTGATAAATGCTCGAAGTTGTCATAAGTTCTTGATGAGTTCCTGCACCGATAATCTTGCCATCATCAACGAGTAAGATCAAATCAGAATCTCTTAAAGATGCGATACGTTGTGCAATAATAATCATAGTTGTTTGTTTTAATTCCTTTTTTAAAGCTTTACGCATATTCATATCTGTCTTGTAGTCTAATGCTGAAGATGCATCATCTAAGATGATAATATCAGGTTTACCTGCAATAGCTCTTGCAATTAAAACTCTTTGTTTTTGTCCACCCGATAAATTCATCCCACGCTGCGCCATTTGATGTGACATCTCATTTTCTTTTTCGTAGATGAACTCAGCTTGTGCGACTTTGGTTGCAACTTCAATATCATGATCTTCGATACCACTTCGGTTAAACTGAATATTGCCATAAATACTATCGGCAAAGATTAAGTCATTTTGAAAAACGACACCAATCGATTTTCGTAAATCATGTTGTTTTAATGTTTTAATGTTTTTTCCATAAACTAAGATTTCACCCTCATCGACATCATAAAAACGCATGAGTAAATGAATCAATGTCGTTTTACCTGAACCAGTCGCACCAATAATACCTAGGGTTTGACCTTGATAAAGTTTGAAACTGATATTTTTTAGGTTGCTTTCTTTTTGATTATAAGAAAATGATACATTTCTAAACTCGATATGAGGGATATCCCTTTTCTTTTCAATTTCTTCAACACCATCGATTAAATCTTCAGGCATATTTAAAACCTCATCAATACGCTCAGCTGATGCTGTAGCTCTTGATGATAAAACAAAGACGCGTGTAATCGACATCATCGCATTCAAAATAATCGTAAAATAGGTAACAAACGCCATGATTTGTCCGATTTCAGTTTGACCTTCGTTTAAACGATAAGCACCTGCGATTAAGACAAAGACAAGTCCCACGTTCATGACGGCATGCATCATTGGATTAATTTTAGCCATCGAGATGTTTGCTTTTAATTCTGCTTGAACTGTTTTTTGATTAGCTTGATCAAACATTTCATTTTCATGATCACTCATCGATAATGCGCGAACAACTCTTGCACCAGCCACATATTCTCTTAATTTTCGAACGAGTTGATCAACAAAACCCTGACTTGATTTATAAAGTGGAATCCCTTTTTTTGATGAATAATACACAATAATGATAATAAGAGGTAACATGCCAACCATAATTAACGTCAGTACAGGGTCTAAAAGGAGCGACATTAAAATGCCCCCAATCAGTAAAACAGGAGCTCTAACACCGAGTCGTTGCATACTTGCTGTAGCATTATACATATTATAGGTATCTGTAGTCATTCTTGAGATTAATGATGGTCTCGTTAAATGATCTACTTGATTAGCTGATAACCTTTCAATTTTAGAAAACAAATCATGTCTTAAACCTTTGACAGATAGTGCTGCAATCATTTCAGCTTTTCTGTTGGCTGCAACATTTAAATATAAACCTAAAAAAGCGATTAAAACCATCAATCCACCTAAAAGGTAAAGTGATGTTAAACTCTGATTTTCGAGTGCTCTGAGTCTTGGAATTTCTTTATCAATCATATAGGCAATAAGCCAAGGTAAAAACAAATCAGCAAGTGCCCCAACTGATTTGAACGATAAAGAAATGACCAGCATCTGCCAGTAAGGTTTTACAAGTCTTAAAATCATTTTCATGATGCTTCACATCCTCACACAAGTAATATAACATATGTTGATGTTCAATCGTAAGTCAAATCTTAAAAAAAATAGCCTTTTTGGGCTATTTAGAGATCGACACTATTCGTTATGATTTGAATACTATTTGAAAAATAAAGATTATATCTTTTCATTTCAACCGTCATTTCTTCATCTAATCTTAGGGTTAACATACCTCTTCTGTCAAGATCAAGATTTAATCTTTCGTCATGAATGTGATCATCAACTGAGATAATCATGATAGTGCCTGAATCTGTACCAACACCGTTATATATCCCATCACCTTCAGCCGTTCTCGTAATTAAAAATTGAACGTTCTCAATAATGAGTTGTTGAAATTCTTTGGGATTTTGATAGAAAACTTCCCAAAGTGTTTCATAAAGAGATCGTGCATCCATCGTTTTTTTGATAATCATGGCTGGATCTGAAACGAGGTATGTGCCTTTTTTTAATGTGTATGAACTCATAACATCCATCTTCTTTCCATAAGTACATAGAACATATGTGTTTGAATACTTGTTTCTGCAACTGGTTTTTCGAGATCACCAATCGTTTTTCCTTCCCAAATCAGATGCACAAACTCAGGTCTATCAATAAACGGGTTACGATTTCCTTGTATTTCAGAAATACGTTCATTTCTTGCTTTTTCAAAATCAGAAACAGGATCTAGTTTATGCCATTCAATGAGTAAACTGAGTTGACCCATCCGGGCACCTTCAACTGTGTAATGATCTGTTTCATCCAAGAGTAATTCAAGATCATCGGTTAATACGAGTTCTTCATAGGTTGTTGCCATGTAAAATAAAATGCGTGCAACATCACCTCTGTGATCATCTCCTGGATAAAAACCTCCGTCATCAGTGATGGTTGCTTCACCAGAACCACTTGAAAAGAAACGGTCACTTTTTGAAGAATTAATCGAACCTGTTGCTGCTCTTAAATTATGCAAGTCACTTGCGATACTTCTTTGTGTGTTAGATATTCTATCTAAACCGAGTCTTGAATTTGGCCATACGTGTTCTCTATCCCAGGTATCACCCGCATCCCAAACAGCATTAATCATCGTTGATGTATAGGCACCCCATAACTTTTCTGCTTCAGTTAAATCTCGATCCACGGTTTCAAGTGCATATCTGGCATCACCATAGGTAATCAATGTTTTTGTTGCATTCGTTATCGTATTCAGTTCACTCATCAGTGCTTCACCAATTAAATTTCTGGCATCATAGGTATAATCTTCGCTACCTACAGACTGATAATAATAAAAACCTTCTTCATTTTGGTAGGTGGAATATGAGGGTGTTGGTACCTCGTTTTCTTCAGGTAAAAAGTAGTAGACAAGAAATGCTAAAACAGCTAAGACTAAAATTGAAATGATCTGCTGCTTTACTGATCTTCTACCCCTCGTTGATCTTTTTCGATACGTTCTTTTAGCCATATGATTCTCCCTTCGATGAATTAAGTTTATTATATCATCTGAAATTCTTTTTTATGTAATAAAAGATAGTTGGACTTTTTTTCATGCTTTCATCTTTTTTTGAGATTTTTGATTGACTTATATCTTTCTTTCAGTTAAAATCGATATTGCATGAAACATTCGCCCCTATAGTTAAATGGTATAACGCAGCCATGGTAAGGCTGAATTGCAAGTTCGATTCTCGCTGGGGGCACCATGATAAAAACAAGCGACTTATTTAGTCGCTTTTTTGTTTGTTATCTTCTTCTTTGATTAGATCAACTTTAGTTTCCCATATTTGAAAAGGTAGTGGATCATGCATTTCTTTCATCATCTTTTCAAAATCAACTAGATCTTCATATAAACTTGAGTTGCGAACTCTGATATGTTCTTTTTGATTTAAGAACGGTTCATCATAGCTGATATGCAAAATATGTTCATGTTTTTTTCTCAAATATAAAAGCGATTTTTCATCGATTTTAGAGCTTGCTCTTTTCTTGATTTGTTCTAATAAATGATAACTCTTTTCGACAAATCCTAAATGGTAATAATAAACAGCTAGATCATAAAGTAGCATCACACCTTGCTCACTGTGGTAGTGGGGACTAAAGGGGTAATGAAGTAGTTTTTCTCTGACACCAAGATGATCTTCATGTGCGTTATAGCAAACAGCTTCAATATAATTTAAGATTAAAAGTTGATGAAACATTGTTGACTTAAGTTCTTTCTCTAAAATCACTTTAACAACAAGCTGAAAAAGGTAGTCATCTGTCTGTTTAGATTCCGTTAATGAAAACATACGGTATTGAGATAATTGAACAAGTTGAAAGATTTCATCTTCTTGCATCTTCTTATAAGCCACAAAGTCGCCATAAAACCATGAATTTGACAGTTTAAAGCTTTTGATATAAAAGAATGACAGAATGATTGTAAAAAGCGTAAAGGGGCTGTAAAGTCCAATAATGAGCGAAGGCCAGCCTAAAATAATGGATAGTAAAAAGATAAGAACAGTAAGGATAAGAAAAGCAATGGTCACGTAAGGCGCAACAATTAATGATTTACGAAATGCAACTAAGTTCTTTTGATACGATTCATCATCTTTCATCTCACCTAAATCAGGGATAACAAAACCTCCCATGAGTGCCCATAATTTGGGTTTAAACTTGATTGTCCATCCTTTGTCCGTTTTGATGAAAATGAGCATATGGAGATAGAGTGCTCTAATCTTTACACCTTGAATAACAAAAGTGATGAGATGACCAAGTTCATGAATCGTAAGTGTAATAAAAAATGTGATAAAAAAACTTAAAGGATAGAAAAACAACGAAACCTCACTTAAACCATCACGAAACGTTTTCCAGTAACCCCATGTCACTAAAAAACTATATAGGAAACCAATCAGAAAAGGTAAGATTAAAATGTATAGAAAACGATATTTTTTAGTCATTAGCGAATGCCATAGGTTTGATGGACTTCTTGGACAAATAGAATACCATTACCCGGCTTTTCAAGTTCTAAATCTGTTGATATTTGATCGATCACTTCTTTAATAATGTCATGTTTCACTAAAATTAAAACCATTTCTTTTTCTGGTTCTACTTCCATATTAAAGAGTTTGCTCGTTTCATGAATGCCTGATCCTCTCGCACCGATAATCGTTGCTCCTTTAGCTCCTGCTTTCGTTGCAGCATCAACAACATCTTGTCCTCTTCCTTTATCAACAACAGTAAAGATTGCTTGATATTCAGTCATAATGTGTCCTCCTTCATGTGATTTGAAATCACGATCATATTTTCCCATGCCCATAAACTTCATCACCGGAATCACAAATGCGATACCATGATTAGGTTTATGTAGTTTAAGTTTTTCATCTAAACTTTCTAATGCTTTATTGACATATCGTAGTGGAGTAATCATCAAAACAACTTCTTTTCGTGTATCTGCAAGTTCTAAAAACTCAAGAAGAGGTTGATGGTGTGTTCCTTTTCCAAGCACGATAGTGCCACCTTGGATACCTTCTTGTTTGCATATTTTTAACACTTTACTTCCTAATCCAAAATTTACAATAACAACGAGTAGTTGATAATCTGTAAGCATTGCAACATCTTCCATGTTAGATACCCGCCTTTCTTGTTCTTATTTTATAAACTAAACCTAAAATTTGTAAGGTAATGATGGGGGCTAGAGCAACGAGTGCAATCATACCAAAACCATCAATAACAACACTTGCACTATCATATGCATTCGCTGCTCCTTGAACAAATGCTAACGTGAAGGTTGCAGTGAGCGGTCCGGTCGCTACGCCTCCCGCATCAAAGGCAATACCCACAAATAATTTAGGAACGATAAACATCATAGCAAGTGATAAAAGATATCCAGGTAATAAGATGTGCCATAGTTCTAATCCTGGGATAATGATCCTAAGCATTGAAATGGATATCGCAAATCCTACACCAATTGATAATGGAATTAACACCAATCTTCGTTTGACATAACCAGCAGTTATATCTTCAATCTGGTGTGTTAAAACGGAAACTGCAGGTTCTGCAATAATCGTAAATAAGCCGATAAAAAATCCTGCAATAACCATAAGCCACTTTAGATTTTTAGATGCTAAGGTTTCACCAAGGAGTTGACCCACTTCCATAAAACCAGCATTAACACCTAAAAGAAAAATAAAGAGACCCAACATAGCATAAATAAAACCTTTGATCATACGAAATAAGGGTCTTCTTTTTAACTTGAATCCCATAAGCTGCATCAACAAAAAGATACCTAATATAGGCGATAATGCAACTAAAGTATCACTGATTGACACAGGTAGTTCTAGAACAAACGGTAACCATAAATCCGTGATAGGTTCATCGAGACCTAAGGTATCTGATAACGTTAAATTTCGTGTGAAAAAACCTAAAGCAAGTAAACTCATAATCGCACCCGCAGATGCTATGGCAACCAATCCAAATGAATCTTTTTCAGATGCTTTAGAATTACGCTTAAGTCTAGAAATACCGACGGATAATGCGAGTAAAAATGGAACAGCAAGAACGCCTGTGGTTGCTCCTGATGCATCAAAAGCAATTGCTAAAAAGGTCGGTGATGAAAACATCGCCATGATGCCGATGATGATATATAAAACAAGGAGTATTTTAAAGAGTGGTATATTGAAAATAATGCGTAGAAACCCAAGTGCAACGAGTATGGCTAAACCAATAGATACCATGATTAAAATCACATGTGATTGCAATGCACCTTCAGTGACAAATTCTACTTGATTAGCAAAGACCAACAATCCTGGTTCAGCAACAGAGATGAAAAAACCTAAAACGAGACCCGCTAAAAGTACAAACCATAATTTATGTGTTTTTGTAATCTGTTCACCCGTGAGACTACCTAAAGGTGTGATTGCAAGATCAACACCAATTAAAAATAAAGATAATCCTATGATGATGAAAAGAGCACCGATAACAAAACGTATCAAAACTTCCATGGGTAAAGGAACAACCGTTAAATGTAGTAAAAATACAATAACGATAATCGGAATCATTGCAAAAATATTTTCTTTTAGCTTAGAAAATAAAAGTGACATGAACACGCTATCCTTTCTTTAATACCCTTATATTTATTATACAATAAAAGCATCTATTTCAGCGTTTTAACCGGTATTGCATCATCACTGCTTTTATTATGTGAAAAAGTGACGAAAAAGTGCATGGGTGTGCTTGACATCAAGTTAAATATTTGTTATCATGAAAAAGCATGAGGTTGTGGGCGTCGTATAATGGTTATTACACGTGCTTGCCAAGCATGAAATGGGGGTCCGATTCCCCTCGCCCGCTCCATGATAAAATTAAGCACAGTAAACTGTGCTTTTTTGTTATTTTTGAGATGCTTTTTCCCGGTTTACCTGCAATCGTAGGTTTTCATCTTGCTTATCTTTTTTTTCCATGCTATAATGCTCACGTCGCAATCTCCGAATCTTATAAAATCGAGTGGGGGAACCAGTTTTCTGGGGTGAATTCTTTATTTAAAGAAGGGGCAACTTGGATGTCCTAACCCGTCAGCTAACCTCATAGGAGTTACCAAGCGTATAACCTTTTTTGGTTGTGCGCTTTTATTTATTAAAATGATTAAAGGGGTATTGAAATGAATGTTATTTTAAAATTGAGTCTTATTTTGGTTGTTGGATTTATTTTTGGTAAAGTTGCCAAAGCACTAAAACTTCCTTCTGTCTCAGGATATCTGATCGCTGGATTGTTCCTTGGTCCATCTTTATTTGATTTTGTGACAAAAGAGGAAGCTGAATCATTTGAAATTATCAGTGAACTCACCTTATCTTTCATTGCTTTCGGTATTGGTAGTGAATTTATGTTAAAGGATATCATTGCTATGGGAAAAAAAATAGCGATTATTACGCTTGCCGAAGTTGTAGGTGCGATTGTTGTTGTATTCTCAATGATGTTCTTTGTTTTTGACTTCCCGCTCGCATTCTCCCTTGTGATTGCATCCATGTCAGCAGCGACTGCGCCTGCAGCAACCATCATGGTCATCAGACAATATAAAGCTTATGGTCCGGTCACAAAAACGATTCTACCTGTTGTTGCATTGGATGATGTGTTTGGTATTATGGCATTTGGTATAGCAATATCGATTGCAAAGATTTTAGTGAGTGGTCAAGATGTTTCAGTTTTAACCATTGTTGGTTTACCTCTTCTTGAAATCTTTGGTTCACTTCTCTTAGGTTTAGCACTTGGTGTTGTTCTTTCATTTCTTACGAAAAAAATTGATCCTAAAGATGAACTTCAAATTAAAACCGTGTTCTTCGTTGGTTTAGCTGCAGGTATCTCCATGTGGTTAGGCTTATCACCACTACTTACAAATATCATGATGGGTGCAACCCTAGCAAACTTAAGAAAATATGCAAATCGCAGTTTCTCAGCAGTTAATGATTTTGTTCCCATTTTCTACGTATTATTCTTTACACTCGCTGGAGCATCACTCGATATAGCTATTTTAAAATCTGTAGGACTTGCTGGACTCGGATACATCGTTGCACGAGCAGGTGGTAAAATTCTTGGAGCGTTTATCGGTGCGAAATCGGTTAACGCTGAACCTCAAGTTCAAAAATGGCTAGGTATTGCTCTTCTTCCTCAAGGTGGTATTTCCATCGGTTTATCAGTCATTGTCATGCAACAGTTACCACAATACGCCGTTGAACTTACAACGATTATCATGGCTTCAGTACTCGTTTATGAAACATTCGGTCCCATTTTCGCGAAGATTTCAATTTCTAAAGCTGGTGAAATCAATGCATTACCCGAAATTGAGGACTTACTTGAACCAAATTCATCAGGACATTAAAAAAGGTGCTCAGCACCTTTTATTTTTCCTCAACGACCTTAACTTGCTTTTCATGTGGTTCTAAGAGTTTAATTAAAGCAATCACGATAAAATAAATAACGACTAATCCAAATACATTCATGACCCAATCAAAAATACGTGTATTTTTCGCTGCATCATCAATAAATCGTTGAATAACGATGAAAGGGATTGTGACAACTTGTGATAACATCAGTGCTAAAGTAGCAAGTCTAATTCCTGTACTTTCAGATAAAATGACATAGAGTACTGTAAAAAGTAACATGAGTAAACCTTGATTAAAATAGACATAAAGCCCAAAGAGTAAACCAAGCATCGGTAGGTTCCATGCTTTGATTTGGATTTTGAATCCTTCGACGAAATAAATAGAAATCATCATTAACAGTAAATACAAACATGCTGCAAGTACTAAAAGCATATTTAGAGAAAACGTCATCATAAAATCTTCAAAAAAGAAATGATAGGATAACATCCATTGAATAAACGTTCTTAAACCTTGTCCAAAAACAAATAAAAACAAAATGATATAGCTGACCATATAATTCTTTTTAATAAACAACAACCAAACAGCAATCAAAATTAAGGTGATCGGCAATAATGCGTTCAGCACATTAAAGAACCCTGTGATACCATCGACGTATACAAAAAGTGCAATCATCGAGAGTACCGCTAAAATAACCATTTGAATTTCATAAGATAGCTTAGACGATAATGATTTCATAAAACCAAACATAATAGGCCTTCTTTCGCTTATTTTTTAGCTTTATTATAACCCTTATCAACATATTTGTTACAAAAAAAGGTGATTTCACTCAATGTGAATTCACCTTTTCAATGTTTATGATTTTAAGTGTTTTAAGATACCAACAACTGCACCATAGATCAGATAAAGAGCAAATGCGGCGAATAGATAATATCCAAATGTTTGTTCGAATAAGATGCCATCTGTTAATTTTGCTAATAGATCAAATGGAACATCAGCAACACCAGCTAAGAGGAGTACAATCGCGAAAAGTTCAGAACCAAACATCAGTGCGATCATCGGAGGAACAATCTTCAAGACTGCTACTGAAAACCCATCTCTAAAGAAGAAGAATGTAAATGCAATGATTGCAGAAACAACAACTGGACCAGATTCTAATCTAAATTTAGCTTTACCATCAAGCACAAAGGATAAGATATATAAGAGTAGATAAACGAAGATAATCGCATTAATGATCAGTGGTATGGTCCATGTAACTCCAAATGAGAAACTTTGGAAATCAAATGAGGTGATTGCAACAATCAAGTCTCTACCTGACTGTAGGTAGGAAGTGAATAGCAAAATGAGATGTGCTGCTAAACTTTGTTTAGATAACTGCATGCCAACAACGGCGATGATGACTAAGATAATAGGCACAAAACGTTCAAGTTGTTCAAAGATGTTGTTACCACCAAAACTTAAACCAAGTGTATATGCACTAATAGCAATCACGATGATGGTTGTGACGATTGGTGAGAATAGATTTTTAAAAGACTTAATAAAATTCATGTTTAATTTCTCCTTTTCATTTTTCATAGTTATTTTATCAAACATATCACTATTAATCGAATGAAAGGCATTAAAAAAAGCGCTCTATGAGCGCAAGTCACCAAAATTTGGGAAACTGTGGTGAAAATCAACTTTAACCACTAAAAACGATTCAATTTCATTTAAGATGTAAAAAAGGGATGCCCTTGTTTCAAACTCTTCTCTTGTTTGAGGAAGTTGTGCCGTTTTATAATGCTGTAATAAAAGAGATAATTGCTTAAGTTGACCAGTTGCTCTGTCGTATAGACCAATATCACTTGCTAGCGTTTTAATATAATCAGATATCTCAAGTGCAAACGGGTGAGCGCTTTTTAATCTAAATGCATGTTCATACATATGTCTGATATACGAAGATTGTTCTTTTCGCATATGAAAATATGCTAAATATGAATGGTCGTTTGAGAACAAAAGATCTTTATCAACCAACTCAACTTCATCAATCGTATCTGTGATTTTATGATCGAGTGTGGCATAATGCCGGTAATATTCATCATGATATTCAGGATCTTTTAATAAAATGGATAGCATATAAAGATGGTCTCGAATGAGTTGATCAACAGAATGCACATGCCGATCCAATACTTTTTCAGTTGATTGAGGATACAGCACATTGAATAACATGGCAACACCCACCGCAATAAATAAAATAGCGAGTTCATTACCAATCATGTTAAAGTTAAATTCACCTTCAGATAAGAGATGAGAAACTAAAACAAGTGATAAAACAATACCTTCATGTAATTTAAGTTGAAATGAAGCATATGCAAAAATAAAGATAAAAATGGCAAATACAGTAAACGTATATCCGAAAGCGATAAACATCAATGATGAAAGCATCAATCCAAAAATAGCATCAACAACTCTTCTAACTGATGAAACAAGTGAATCTTTTTTTGTTGAAGAAATGGATAAAAGAGCGACAATGCCCGCTGTCAACCAGTACTCTAGACCAAGTTGTCTTGTAATCAGACTTGTGATAACAGCAACCAAGGTCATCTTAATCGTTGTATGAAGCACTCTCATCGTGAAACCTCACTTTTTGGTCATGCTTTTATATTGATCATAATAAAGTTTAATATCGGATAAATCAAATGGTTTTTCTTTCTTTTCAATCTTTTCTTTTAAGACTTCAATTTGACTTAAAACAATGCCTTGAATTTCATCAGAATAACACATCGAACCTTGATGTGCTTCATACTCTTTTTCATCTAAAAGAATATAACTACCATCTGGAAACACTTTGATATCTAAGTCATAATCAATGTATTTAACTGCTTCTCCATCATAGAGATAGGGGGATGAAAGATTACAATAAAAATAAACCCCATCTTTTTTTAACATACCAATGATGTTAAACCACAGATCTGCATAAAAATAACAGATTGCAGGCTCTTTTGTATGCCAACTTCTTCCATCACTTTCGATCACTTTGGTTCTATTGTTTCCTGTAACGAGAAGATGTTGATCTTGATATAATACCATGGATTTTTTCCAGACGCGATGCAGCTTTTTGTTATGCTTGTAGCTGTGTATAGACACAGTCATACCGGTTGATAATTTCATAAAACCACCTCAAATGATGGTCATATTATAACATAAATATTTTAAAAATAAGGACTGATTAACTCTAAATTAAAGAAATTATTGACAAAGACAAGATATCAAGATATGCTTAAAACTGGAGTTGATACCATGGAGTATTTCAATTTTTATGACAAACAAGCTTTTTATGAATGGATGTCTATGCATCATCTAGATAATGAGCATGCATGGATTAGGTTCGATAAAACGAAGAAAACCTCATCACTTACACCTTTTGAAGCACTTGATATTGCGCTATGTTTTGGATGGATTGATGGCTTAATCAAGCGAATAGATGACCAATATTATGTAAAATATTTTTCGAAGAGATTACCTAAATCGATATGGTCAACACAAAACAAAATGTTTGCAGAAAGATTAATTAAAGAGGGACGTATGATGCCCTCTGGATATCAAGCAATCGAGCTTGCTAAAAAAGATGGCAGATGGGATAAGGCAGATCTTGCACCTGAAGATTACAATCTTGAATCTTTTAAAGAATTAATAAAAGAATCAGACCTTGCATTTAAACAGTTTAATTCTTTCTCGACATCTATTCAAAAGACTTATGCCATGAGTTATTATGTATTAAAAAAAACCGAATCAAGAACTAATAGATTACACATTATTATTAAACGTTTAGAACAAGGCTTAAAGCCTATGTAAACTCTAAGTGAACGCTTAGAGTTTTTTTTATAAACCACTTTTCTTGTATCTCTTTTTATTTAATGCTATACTTAACTTGATTATAAGGTTTGCCTTAATTTAGGAGGTCAACATGAGCAATTTAGGTCTAGCTTTCATTGTCACATTATTTGCAGGATTATCTACAGGACTTGGTAGTCTATTTGCATTCCACAAGAAAACAAATCACCACAAGTTTTTATCTTACGCTTTAGGACTTAGTGCTGGTGTCATGATTTATGTGTCTTTTATCGAGATTTTTCCAAAAGCTTTTCTTTCACTAAGTGAAGTTTTTTCTGAAAATCAAGCTTACTTTTATACAACACTTGCCTTTTTTGTAGGCGTGGGTTTAATCGCGTTAATTGATTATCTGATTCCAAACGAGAAAAATCCTCATGAACTTCAAGATGAAGGATTATCCTTAGATAGCAAGAAAAAGTCATTATTAAGATTAGGCGTTTTCACTGCGATTGCCATTGCGATACATAATTTTCCTGAAGGTTTAGCAACGTTTATTGCAACACTTGATGAACCTACATTAGGTATAAGTATTGCGATTGCGATTGCAATCCATAATATTCCTGAAGGTATTGCTGTTGCTATCCCATCTTTCATGCGACTGGTTCTAAGAAAAAAGCATTTATTTGGACCTTATTATCAGGTTTAGCTGAACCTGTGGGTGCTATTATCGGTTATATCTTACTCAGTCAGTTGTTTAATGAACTTACATTTGGGTTTATATTCGCTGGAGTTGCAGGAATTATGGTTTATATATCTTTGGATGAACTTCTTCCAAGTGCTGAAAAATATGGAGAACACCATCTTTCCATTCTTGGGGTGATGTCAGGCATGGTTATTATGGCATTAAGTTTAGTGCTTTTGTAAGTTTATAGTAATCTATAAAACATAAACCCGTTGATGTTGATCAGCGGGTTTTATTTTTTATCTATAATTTAAGTTCACTCTTCTAAAGGGATACATACATTTCATGTTGTGAAATGGACTGCAACACAAAACCCTGTTTTTCAAGATAACTCATGAGATCAGGTTTATGCGTGACACTGATGTTAATGCTTTTGAAATTGGCTTTTGATTTTGCGAAATGAAGTAAGGATGTAGCAATACCTTTTCTTCTGAAGGTTTCATGAACAAACAGATAAAAGATTTTTCCATTTGGTGTCATTGATAGGACACCAATCAATTGATCTTGATCAAAAGATCCATAATACATCATTTCTTTGATTTGTTTTTGGTAATCAAAATCATTTTGCCAGTTAAGATGTTTATCATCGTGTTTATGATAAAAATCATTGACGTTTTCAAAACTTATTGATTTAATCATATAAGAATTCGTTTCTTTATCATTTAAAAGAGATGCATCTTTGAGTTGATAATAAAAAATATCATTTTTGATTTCATATCCTTGTTTGAGATAAAAATGAATCGCTTTATCATTACCTTTGATCACTTCTAAAAATAACTGTTGACAATTCTCTTTTACTCCAATGGAATGATGTCTATTAAAAAGTTCTTGTGCAACACCTTTTCTACGATAATCAGGATCAATAGCTAATGTTCCACATCGAAGTGTTTTAAGACCATCATAAGTCTTGATACCGCCTAACATGATACCAACAGGTTTAAAGTCATCTTTTGCGAGTAGAGAGTATTCAAAACGGTTTCCTTCAATACCAAGAAAAAGATTTTTAAATTGTTCTTTTGTTAGTTCAAACTTAATCATGTAGTCCGAAAATCCTTTAGTAAAGGCTTCAAACATAGGGTCCAAATCATTTTCACTGCACAATTTATAAGTTATCATATTGATTTCGTCCTCTTTCTTTTTAACACATTTTCTTTTGAATTGATAAACAAAAATTACCTACATTATAGTTAAACATCATCTCTAGAAATAAGGTCTTCATAGGTTTCTCTTCTTTGTATTACGCGATCTATACCCTGATGAATCATTACGACAGCAGGTTTTAAAGTCTTATTAAAATTATTAACTAAAGAATGTTCATAAGCTCCTGCATTTAAAAATGCAATGGTATCCCCTTTTTGTAGTTTTGGAAGTTTTGCTTGTTCAATCATCAGATCGGTGGATTCGCATGCTTGACCTACAATGGTGTAACTTTGTTCCATTTGATTCTTTCGATCGACCAGCATTGCTTGATAGTTGGCTTGGTAAAGAGCTACTCTTAAGTTTTCGGTCATACCGCCATTAATCGCGGCTATAGGATAGGGTGACCCCTGTTTAATTGAACCAACAGTATATAAGATAATTGCAGTCCCCCCTACGATAAACCGACCTGGTTCAATACTGACATGAGGAAGTGGAATTTGAATGGTTTGTGCAGATATTTTGATTTTTTGCATCATGGAATCTAAGAAAGCTTTTATGGTCATAGGTTGATCTGTTTCAAGGTATTTTATACCAAAACCACCTCCCATATTGATTTCTTCAATGGTGATGTCATACATATCCTTTAGTTTTTTTATATAAACAAAAAGTTGATCAATCGCTTTTAAATGGGACTCGTTTGATAAAAGTTGTGAACCAACATGAACATGGAAACCTTTAAAATGGATATGTTTTGCTGTAGGTAAAAATGTGAAAACACGATCAAAATCAAGATCCATATCGATACCAAATTTTGAACGATGATGTCCTGTTGTTATATTTTTATGCGTGTTAATGCCTGAAACTTTGGAAATCACACGCATAAGTATCGATAAATCAACTGCTAAATCATCAGAAATATCCTTGATAAGTATTAGCTCATCAATGTTATCAACAACAAACTTTCTTACACCCTGATTGATCGCATAGGTGATGTCTTCTATCGATTTATTATTACCGTGATAAAGTATCTTTATAGGATCAATATGACCTTTTAAAGCAATAAAAAGTTCACCTCGACTGGCTACATCAATACCAATCTCACTATCTTTAATAATCTGTGCCATAGCAAGCGTCAAAAAGGCTTTTGATGCATAATAGATTGTCATGTTTTCATACGCATAACATACGTTTTTTAATTCACTAATACGCGATAAGATTTCATCTTGATCATAGACAAAAAGTGGCGTTTGATATTTTTTCACCAAGTCCAATATCGGTATTTGAGCAAATTTTAAATGTTGGTTATCCCAGGAAAGTGAATTCATGATGTCCTCCAAATGTGTTGATCAACATAGGTCAACATTTCTTCTTGAAAATTAAAGTAATTAGAATAATGACCTTGATAGTCACTTAGTGGTTTTCCATGACCACGCGTGATAAAGATGAGTCCATTTTTGCTCAAAGGATCAAAAAAGAAAATCCCCAAACAGCCATAAGCAATACCGCAATGTCCAACAAGTGTATAAGACATATCTTTAATGGGGCGATTGAAATAATCTTTCGTGATGATGTTGAAACCTATGCCGTTATTTCTACAAAATTCATCGTTTGTTTGATTCTTTTCTACTGGAAAATGCAATGAAATCATATCCATAATCGATGATTGACTTAATATACGTTCATCACCTAACATCAAAAACTTCATGAAATAACTTAATTCACTGGCATTTGACCTCAGACCACCTTGAGGTGAAAAAAGTGAACCATTCGTACCTAAAACATAGGACTGAGTATCAATAAACTTGATATCTTTATCTATTTGAGGTTCCCATACGTGATTTAATTTTCGATATGTTGGTTTTAACCAAGTTTTCACTATCGCACTACTCGGATTAAATGATCCTTTCATCGCTAAAGGTTTAAGTATATGATTTTCAATATAGTGATCAAAACGTTCACCTGAGATCGTTTCAATTATACCTGCTAACAATTGAAATCCCGTATTGTAATAATGATATCTAGTCCCTGGTTTAACGGGTTTCCCTTCAATTTTTAATACCATTTCTTGTGTATAGTATTTCCCCTTTGGGTGAAAAAGTTCAAATAGAGTTTCTCCATAGGGTATGTTGATCATATCAGTATCTTGAAAAGATGAGGTATGCGTTAAGATCATCTTTATGGAGATTGGTATATCTAAAAAATACGGGTTTCTAATGGGGTAATCATAGTATTGATCAACTGGATCATCAAGTGTTAATAGACTTTTATCTTTCAGTTGCATGATTGCGACTGCAACAAACAATTTCGAAATAGAGGCAATTCTTACCAATGATTCTGAGTCATATTGAATTGGGACGTTGGGATTGTAGAGTGTATGCTTTTCAACGATTTTCCCATGCTTAAAACAGATAACATCAGCATCGTATAAATCATGACGAACGATTAAATCATGGATAAATGTTTTTATGATAGCCCAACTCCAATCTTTAGATTGACTTCTCTTTTTATTTTACTGTTTTTTATTCTTTTGCTTATTTTTGATACTCGTTTCATACATCTATTTTATCATGAGTTTTCTCTACTTTGTAAGTAAAGGTAAAATATTAACACTGGTTTAAATGAAAACCACTTAGAGGATAGCTCTAGGTGGTCTTTTTGTACTGTGAGTTGAAATCCATCCTGGTGGAAATTGGCGGATTTTTAAGCATTTCTAAG
>Ga0209319_1000298_pt1 | contig 71752 bp, 67 predicted proteins | sample RifGroE2_FD_184000 | JGI IMG/M metagenome (GOLD analysis project Ga0209319, IMG submission 184000) | Groundwater microbial communities from Rifle, Colorado - Groundwater E2 (SPAdes) (version 2) | ecosystem: Environmental > Aquatic > Deep subsurface > Groundwater | place: Rifle, Colorado, United...
CGAATAAACATGCTGTAAAAATAACCTTATTTTTTAGCTGGGACACCCATTTGGGTGTCCCGGAAATTGTATAAGGCTGCATATCATGCATTTACAAAACAGAAGTTATTAAAGTGTCGAAGTCAGGAGGAGTATCGGACGGAGCTTCGCAGTTTCTTTTGATGCCTTCACGTGGTACGTGACACGGTCGGCACATCTATGTTCCTTTGTCACGATTGTCACCTTGTCACAATTGCAAAATGTAACGTGTAACGCCTTCCGCTTCCAGCGGAATAAATTCCACGATTGTAACGTGTAACGAAAGATGTTTCCGCAACTGATTACTCACAACTGACCACTATTATGTATCTTTGCAATCCTTAAATATCATGGCAACACAAAACAACATACAGATCAAGAACAAAAAGGCGTATTTCGAGTACAACATTCTCGAAAAATATACGGCTGGTCTTGTGTTGCAGGGAACTGAAATAAAAAGCATCCGCGCGGGGAAAGCATCGATTGCCGAGGCCTATTGCATCATCGTTGCAGGAGAGGCTTTTATTCGCAACATGAACATTTCTGAATACTCCTTCGGGAGCTATAATAATCACGACCCGAAGCGCGACCGCAAGCTGTTGCTCAATCGCAGGGAATTGAAAAAACTCCATAATAAAATCCGCGAAACCGGCCTCACCATTGTTCCTCTGCTACTTTTTCTTTCGCCCGAGGGATTTGCCAAAATTGAAATTGCGCTGGCCAAGGGTAAAAAAATGTATGACAAGCGCGAATCCCTGAAGGAAAACGACAACCGCCGCGAAATGGAGCGGAAGGATACCTATAAAGAGTAATTCATTTCTTTTTCGGTCAATTCCTGCATTTTAGAAAATACCCAATAGGTTCGGGTCGTATTTTCGACAGCTTTTTCGCTTTTAGGGGTCGTATTTCCGACATAATTCTTCCGGAAATGTTGTTTCATCTCGAAAAAAGCACATTATACTATTTAAGTCACCCAACCTGACAAAAATTTCCGGATTTTCATACTAAAACGAAATTTTGTCAGTTATACTGCATTGGCTTTAAAATTGTAAAACCCCGCAAAAATTTTCAAAAAATGATGCCTACTGTAGATATTCACGAGCTTAACGAGCGCATACAGCGCGAAAGTGCATTCATCGACCTCATCCGCATGGAGCTGGGGAAAAGTATTGTCGGACAAAAAAACATGGTAGATCGCTTACTGATTGCCTTGTTCGCCAATGGTCATCTGCTGCTTGAAGGTGTGCCCGGTCTGGCAAAAACACTGGCCATCAAATCGCTGGCATCTACCATCGATGCCAAATTCAGTCGCATCCAGTTCACACCCGACCTGCTGCCGGCCGACCTGATCGGAACCATGATCTACAGCCCGAAGTCGGAACAGTTCAATGTGAAGAAAGGACCTGTCTTTTCGAACTTCGTGCTGGCAGACGAAATCAACCGTTCCCCCGCAAAAGTTCAGAGCGCCCTGCTCGAGGCCATGCAGGAACGTCAGGTCACCATTGGTGAAAACACCTACAAACTGGAAGAGCCGTTCCTGGTGATGGCAACGCAGAATCCCATTGAACAGGAAGGGACTTATCCATTGCCCGAAGCTCAGGTAGACCGTTTCATGATGAAAGTACTGGTGACTTATCCGGAAAAAGAAGAAGAAAAGCTCATCATACGCCAAAATTTGGCTCCGCAATATCCGGTGCCCAATAAAGTGGCTTCGGTTGAGCAGATTATGTATGCCCGCAAACTTGTTAGTGATATTTATCTGGATGAAAAAATCGAAAATTACATTACCGACATTGTGTTTGCAAGCCGCTTCCCTGCCCGTTATGGATTGGTGAAATACAAAGACATGATAAATTATGGTGCATCGCCACGTGCCGGAATCAACATGGCGCTGGCTTCAAAAGCATATGCATTGCTGAATCACCGCGGCTATGTGCTACCCGAAGATATCAGAGCCGTTGCGCCAGACGTAATGCGCCACCGCATTGGTCTCAGCTACGAGGCCGAAGCGGAAAATATTACCACCGATCAGATTATCATAGATATTTTAAACACAGTTCAGGTTCCGTAATGGAAAACGATAATTTTCAACTTTCAAAAAAAGTCAGACGCATTGAAATTAAAACGCGGCGTCTTACCGACGAAGTGCTGGCCGGCTCCTACCACAGCGCTTTCAAAGGTCGCGGCATGACTTTCAGCGAAGTGAGAGAATACGGCTATGGCGACGACATGCGCAGCATCGACTGGAATGTAACCGCCCGATTCAATCATCCTTTTATAAAAGTTTTTGAAGAGGAACGGGAACTCACCGTCATTCTGCTCATCGACGTCAGTGGTTCAAACAACATTGGTTCAACAGCTGTTTCGAAAAATGAGCGAGTGGCTGAATTAGCCGGAACGCTTGCGTTTTCTGCACTGCGCAACAACGATAAAGTCGGCGTAATCTTTTTTTCTGACAGAATTGAGAAGTTTATTCCGCCTAAAAAAGGTCAGCAGCATATTCTGCGCATCATTCGCGAATTAATCACTTTCAAGCCTGAAGGCCGTGGTACCAACATTTCCGCTGCGCTTGAGTATTTCAACCGCGTTGTGAACCGTCGAGGCATCGTGTTCCTGATTTCTGATTTTATCGACAATGGCTATGAGCGCGCCTTTGCAATTACTGCCCGCAAACACGATCTTGTTGCGCTTCGAGTGGTTGACAAAATTGAAACTACGGTTCCCGGGTCAGGCATGATTCTGATGCGTGATGCCGAAACCGGCCACACACGCGTGATAGATCCGAACGGCGCTACTGCAAAAACATACATTGCCTGGTGGAACCAGCAACAGTTATACCTCACGCAGACCGCTGCCAAATTCAATATCGACGTGGTTGATTTCATGACTCACGAAGACTTTGTAAAACCATTGGCCAAACTTTTCAAAAAAAGAGGAAAAAGAATATGAGAAAACCGGCTACATTTCTTGTTTTCTTGTTTGCAGTTTTTTGTGTATCTGCACAGACCGACCTCAAAGTATCGCTCAGCCGAGACTCTATCAGAATTGGCGAATTATCGCAAATGCAGTGGCAGCTATCTTTGCCTGGTGGAACAAAAGTTCTTCAAATGCCGATGGTGGCAGATTCAATGCCATCCGGAATTGAAGTTGTCAAGAAAAAAGAAATCATTACTGAGAAAAAAGGCAAGCTCGAAATTTACAAACAACAATTATCGGTATCCGCCTACGATAGTGGATACTTCACCATTCCAGCACTATCAGCCATTATTCAGCAGGGCGACGATACCGTAGAAATACTGAGTGACTCGCTGCTGCTCTATTGCACGACCATTCCGGTTGACACAACCAAAGCTGTAAAAGACATCAAGGATATTTACGAAGTCGATGAGAAAACATCGTGGAAATGGCTCTGGTACGTGATTGCAGGAATATTGATTGCTGTCGCAGGATTTTTCATTTACTTACGTTTGCGCAAAAAGAAATCTGTAATTCCGGCTGAGGAAATTGTCTGGATCAATCCGGCGGAAGCCGCTTTGGCAGCGCTGCGCAAAATGCAGGAATCGCGCGCATGGTTTAGTGTTTCGCCAAAAGATTTTTATACTGAACTTGTTGAAATCATTCGAAAATATTTAAAATACTCGCGTGACATTCATGCTGAAGAAATGCTTTCATCGGAATTGATCAATGCTGTAACAAAAAAAGAATTACCGGTAGCCAGCATTCAAAATCTGAAAGGAATACTTTCTGTGGCAGATATGGCCAAGTTTGCACGCTTTCGTCCTGAACCGGGGCAATACGAAAAATCGGTCAGCAATGCCATCGATTTTGTGAGTGAGACCAGACCCGTTGAAACAAACACCGACAACAATGGAATGGATTAATGATCTGTCTTTTGAGAATCCATGGGCGTTTCTGCTAATGGCTTGTATCCCGCTGATGATTTGGTGGTACATTAAAAATTTCAGGCAGTCGCGTCATGCTGTTGTTGCATCATCGTTGAAAGCTGTTGAAAAAGCACCGAAAACTTTTCGTGAAAGATTATTTCATTTTCTTCCTGTTTTCCGATTGACTGCGATTGCTTTTATAATCGTTGCTATTGCGGGGCCACAATCATACAGCTTTCATGATGACTACAACATCGAAGGCATTGATATTATGCTGGTGAATGATGTTTCGGGCAGCATGCTGGCTGAAGATCTGAAACCCAACCGACTCGATGCTGCAAAAAATGTAGCACAGGATTTCATTGCCGGTCGTCCCGATGACAGAATCGGATTGGTTGCCTTCAGCGGTGCCGCCTTCACTCAATGCCCGCTCACAGCCGATCATGCGGTATTAAAACAATTACTGCTTCAGATTCAGAATGGCATTGTGCGCGATGGAACAGCCATTGGTGATGCTGTTGGAATTGCGGTAGATCGCCTTCGCTTCAGCACTGCAGTCAGCAAAGTAATCATTCTGCTTACTGACGGAATTAATAACAGCGGGTTTGTCGATCCTCTCAACGCCGCATCCATGGCGAAACTCTATGGTGTCCGCCTGTACACGGTTGGAGTCGGAACAACAGGAAAAGCACCGTATCCGGTTAAATCCATCATGGGCACATCCTATGAATATGTCGACGTGCGCCTCGACGAACCCATGCTGCAGGAAATGGCGTCGATGACAGGTGGAAAATATTTCCGCGCAGTTGATAATAAATCGCTTGAATCCATTTATTCAGAAATTGATGAAATGGAAAAGACGAGAATCAAAGTTGCCCGCATGTCGGAAAAACATGACCTGTTTTTCTATCCTGTACTGATGGCTCTATTTTTACTTGCCTTTGAATTACTACTCCGTTACACCGTTTTACGAATTATACCTTAATAATTATGTACAGATTTGAACATCCGCAATATCTCTGGTGGCTGGCTGCCCTGCTGGCCGCAACAGGTTTGTTTCTGCTGTACTATTTCGCAAGAAAGAAACAGCTCGCCCGTATGTTTTCCGGGAATAATCTCCGATTGACCATTCCGGATTTTTCGAAAAACAAACCGTTGACAAAATTCATACTTCTGTCTATAGCAGCGGCTTTTATGATTATATCGCTGGCCAATCCGCTGTCCGGGAAAAAAGTGAATAAACAGGTTCAATCGAAAGGCAGTGATATTCAGTTTGTGGTTGACATCAGCAACTCAATGCGCTGCGAAGACATTAAGCCAAACCGGCTCAGCAAAGTGAAACAAATTATGCTTGGCATGATTGACCGCATGGGCTCGGATCGCGCAGGACTTATTGTTTTTGCAGGAGATGCATTCATTCAACTGCCTATGACCATTGATCAGACTGCAGTTGCCATGTTTGTCCGAAACCTTGACCCAGAGCTCATCAGCCGACAGGGAACGCACATTGAAAAAGCGTTGACAACAGCATTAATAAGCATCGACAGCAGCAAGGCAAAATATCCGGCCATTGTTTTACTCAGCGATGGAGAGAATCTTGAAGGCGATCCCGGACCCGTAATCGTAGAATTGCAGAAAAGAAAAATTCCGGTTCACACCATTGCCATAGGCACTGAAAAGGGTGGTCCAATCCCTGTTTTCAGCAATTCTGTTCGCACCGGTTACAAAAAAGACGAAGGCGGTAATACCGTGATCACCAAGCCAGACGAAGCATTACTGAAAGGATTAGCAACTCAGACCGGAGGATTGTTTATCGGCACAAAAGACCTTGGCAACGCTGCTGAGAGCATCATGGATGAGCTCAATAAATCTGAAAAAGCGGAAAATCGCTCCATGATTTTTTCGGATTATAATTCTTTGTATTTGTGGTTACTCATCCCGGCTTTTCTATTATTACTAATTGATTTTGTTCTAATGGAACGGCGCATGAAATGGCAGGATCTGTTCAAAAATTTCATAGAAAGGAGGAATGTGTAATGAGACATTTGATGATTTTAATCATTGCAATTTTTGTTTCATTGGCAGGGTTTGGGCAGAATTCGGCACAAAACGTTATTGACGGAAACAAAGCGTATCGCAACAAAGAATTTGATAAAGCTTCGGGTCTGTACAGGAAAAGTCTTGAACAAAAAAATAATTATAATTTTCAGGCGCGCTACAATCTTGCAAACAGCATGTATAAAAGTGGTGACTTCGAAAGCGCGAGAGAAACCTATGCGGGAATTTTAAATGATAGTCTTGATAATCGCACACAGAGCCGGCTTTATCATAATATCGGAAACACGTACATGCAACAAAAAAATTATGAGCAAAGCGTGAATGCCTACAAAAACGCGCTCCGGCTCAATCCATCCGACGATGACGCTCGCTACAATCTTTCCTATGCATTGCAGCTGTTGAAAAAACAGCAACAGCAAAATCAACAGAATCAGCAAAACAAGCAGAATCAGAACAAGGACAAGAACGAGGACAAGGATCAGAATAAGGACGAGAACAAGGACCAGAACAAGAACCAGGAAAAGCAACAGGATCAGCAAAAAAATCAGGAACAAAAAAAGAATGAAATAAGTTCCGGCCAAGCCGATCAGATGTTGAAAGCTTTGCAGAACAAGGAAAAACAAACGCAGCGCGAAATTCATACTCAGCCTGTTAAAGAAGGACAAGGTTCCGGAAACGGATACAAAGACTGGTAAACTATGAAAACGATTTTCTCAATAGCATGTTTATTTTTCAGTCTGGCAATTACGGCGCAGATTCAGTTTTCTGCTTCGAGCGATTATAGCTCAGTTCCACTTAACTCCAGAGTAAAAGTCACTTACACATTGTCTGGAGGAAATGCCGAAACGTTCACCAAACCTACGTTTGATGGCTTTCAGGTGGTTGGTCAGTCTTCGTATTCCGGTGGCGGTGGTATGCAGATTATCGTAAACGGACAACTTGTTCAGAGTAGTCCCGGTGAATCGAAATGGATTTTTACACTGGCACCGAAATCAGCCGGCACCTATACAATTGGACCTGCTAAAGTAAAAATCAAAGGTCAGACATATAGTTCAAACAGCATTAACATCACCGTTACAAACAGCGGAAATGCTGTAAAATCGCAGGGACAGGCAAATAACAATTCAGCCAAACCCGACAATAAACAACCTACTACAACTTCGGGAGGAAAAGAATTATTTCTGACTGCAACTCCATCAAAATTGAGGGTGTACGAAGGAGAACAATTTACAGTGTCGTACAGACTTTATACGCGCTACGACATTTCGCAATATGGTATTGAAAAAACACCATCTATGGACGGCTTTTGGACTGAAGAACTGACTGATACAAAAACGGCCGCCAAAACATGGGAAGAGACCATTGAAGGGAAAAGATATATAGTTGGTGAAATCAGGAAAGTGGCTCTGATAGCGCAAAAAACAGGAACACTCAATGTCCCGTCGCTTGAACTCGAAGCAATAGTGCAGATTCCCAATCAACAAAATTATAATCCATTTTCGATTTTTGATCAATTTTTCAAAGACCCGTTTGGTTCATCCGGCGTCGATCCCTTTGCCGGATTTGGTGTCACCACAGAGAAAAGAAAAATTGTCAGCAATCCATTTTCAATAACAGTCATGCCGCTTCCGGAGAATGGAAAACCGGAAACATTCAATGGTGCTGTTGGAGATTTCAATATAGAAACAGAAATCGATCGCAACAAATGCTTCACTGGCGACGCAGTGGTGCTCACAATGAAAGTCAGCGGTAACGGCAATCTTCCACTCATTGAATGGACGGAACCCAACATCCCCGAAAGTTTTGAATGGTTTGATCCCGATATTATTGATGACTTTAATAAAACGAATGACGGAATCAGTGGAAGCCGCACCTTTGAATTCCTGCTTCAACCAACGGTTCCAGGTGATTTTAAAGTAACACCCGCTTCATTCGCATTTTTCAATCCAAACACAGGTAAATACGAAACAATTAAGTTGCCGGAATACAGCATAAAAGTGCTGAAAGGCAGCGGTTCGAATGTGAGCTCCGAAAAATTGCTGAACGAAGATATTCGTCATATTCATGAGAAGACTCCACCTTTAATTATTCATTCAAAAACCTTTGCATTTTCGCCCACATACTGGACTTTGGTAGTGTTACTCATAATGGCTGCAGCCATTATTTTGTGGTATTTTCGTAAACGAATCAGACTGAAAGCCAATATTTCGGAATACCGGATGCGAATGGCCATGCGTCAGGCCCGGCGACGTCTAAAAACGGCAAAAGCATTTCTCGATCAGGGTAAAGACGAAGAGTATTATACAGAATTATCAAAAGCGCTATGGCTCTATCTTACTGATAAGTTCACTATTCCATTTTCTGAACTGAGCCTTTCCAATGCAAAGGAAATTCTTCTCCGAAGCAATGTGCCAGCAGATATTTCAGAAGATTTTTCAAATATTCTGGATGAATGTGAATTCACGAGATTCGCTCCTGCAGCGGGCCGCATGAGTCAAAAAGAGTTGTATGAAAAATCAGCAGAACTGATTGTAAAAGTTCAAACACACGCAGTAAAATGAAAACACTGAAAATATTTTCTGGAATTGTTTTACTCATACTCTCAACTGGGAGCAGCGTTTGGAGCCAAACTCCGCAGGAACTTTTTTCGAAAGCATCTGCGCTTTATAATGAAAAGAAATATGAAGAGTCGGTAATTATTTACAACGATCTGCTGTGCAGTGGCTATTATTCAGACGATTTGTATTACAACCTCGGTAATGCATTATACCGAAACAACGATGCAGCCTCAGCTATATGGTGTTACGAAAAATGTCTGCTTCTCAATGCTTCGCACGAAGATGCCGCAGCAAATCTTTCATTTGTGAATAAAATAGTACTGGGCAATGCAGAAGTTGTTCCGGAAAACTTTTTCATCATGGCCTGGAACTGGCTATCAGCGCTAATGTCATGGCAGTGGTGGACCTATTTTTTCATCATCACACTCGCTGTATTTCTTACTGTCTCTATATTGTTTCTGATTTCGGCATCAAACAAAAGCCGAAGAATTTTCTTTCTGGCCGCAGCATCTTTATTTATTGTTGTATTAATAGCTCTGGCGCAGAGTATCAGCGGAAATTACAATATCCGCCATTCAAAAAAAGCGATTGTTGTAAACGAAGCGGCTCAGTTGCGAAGTTCTCCGGACCAGAACGGGACAGGGATTGCGATGATTCAGCCAGGCATCAAAGTTCGTATTCTTGAAAATAAAACACCGTGGCTTCGCGTCATCACCCCCGACGGCACGCAAGGCTGGGTGCTCGAAGACAGGGTCGTTCGGCTGAATGCGATTTCGCCGCTGCTCTCGGAATGAGGACGCAGAGTACTCATTTGTTTCGCGCAGAGAACGCTATGGCGCAGAGAGAATATACAATGGTATCGCGCAGAGAGAGTTCACTTGTGTTTCTCGCAGAGAACACAGAGACGCAGAGAGGGTGCGCATCTGGTTCGCGCAGAGGGCGCTATGGCGCAGAGAGAATATATAATGGCATCGCGCAGAGAACGCTATGGCGCAGAGATCACAAAAAAAAGAACAGAGTAAGTTTGATTCTGGAATTCAATCCAGCTCGAGGTGATTTTGAGTAATCTACTCCTCCAAGTTGTTTACAATTCGGGTGATGCCGTCTTTCAGCAAAACTTCATTGAAATTCAAAATAAGACCCAGACGTTTGTCAGTAATTCTTAAATAAGTCAGCAGGATTTTTTTCATAACCTTGTCAACTTCTTTAACGCTTTTCATTTCAATAATTACTTTGTTTTCAACAACGATATCTGCACGAAAAGCAACATCCATGATCAATCCGTCATATACCAATTTCACAGGTTGTTGCCTTACGAAGCTCAGGCCAGCCTTTTTTAATTCGTGACATAAACACTCTTCATATACAGACTCAAGTAGACCTGGCCCCAGAATAGAGTGAACCTTAATAGCGAGGTTAATAATCAACTCGGAGATTTGATTTTCTTTCATGCTGATATATTTTTACAAATATCATCAATTATTTCAATTATAATTGAAAATCCGTATGTAAAGAAATCTCTCGGTAATTTCAAATAATGAAAGAGTACATCTCAACTACAGGAATAAAAAAATCTCTGCTTACCTAAAATTTCCGCGAGACAAATCCCTCTGCGATCTTTGCGTGAGAAATATCTCTGCGTCTTTGCGACCTCTGCGTGAGAATTTCTTTGCGTGTTAGTGCGGGGTGCTGAAATATTCATCAACCTTGCTGCCCCAGCCGAAATCGGGCTTCTGCTCATCCAGACTGTTGGTGGTGAAATTGCGCTTCAGCAACTTTGATTTCCAGTTTGAGTCATAAATTTCGCCAATAGCATCGCTGTGAATGAGCTCGTAATCATTGGTTACAAGATCAGCATTGCAGAAAATAAATTTCCGGTTACTCTGATTCATGACTTTATAATAATGCCAGATCTCATACGGATAAGCAGCAGGCTCGTGCGGAACAGCAGTAATGGTGTTTGGTTCGCCATATTTTAAATAAACATATCCACGATCTGTCTCATACCCTTTTCGAATTCGTGTGCTGAAATTCGCATTCACTTTTATCACCTGCTTGTAATAATCGATCCATGCAGTTTCAGGCGATGCCTCGTTTCGCTGTATCCAGAAATTAAGAAAAAAGCGCTGTAATGCCGCGACATCAGCTGTCTTCATGTTGTTGTCAACATACACTTTTTCCATCTCAGTTGATATCGGTCTGAGCGAGCGGATAAATTCCTTGAGTGAATCGATTTGCGTCATGCTGCTTACAAAAGATGCCGCAACATAAGAATCATCAACCATGGCAAGCTCCTGCTCGCTATCATTCCATCGTTCGAAAAAAACACGGTTCGAAGCCATCAGGTTGTTTTCACGGTCTTTGATTTCGAGCACAAGAAAATAATTTCCGGTTGGCAAAGTTGAGATTTCGAACTCATGTATAATGGCTTCCGCGTTTTTCGAATCAAGTCTTTTTTGAAACACAAGGCCCGGAATCTTGCGACTAGTCTGCAATTCCTCAATGTATGTTCTGAAAAGATATTTACTGCTGTCGCCCAATATCGAAAGCATATTATACATTTCTGCATAAAACAAAAGCTTCGAAACTGACGTCGGATAAATATTCAGCGGCAAAGGAAGCAGGTCGAAACCAGCTTTGGAACTACCACTGGGAGTAGTCGCTTTTTCTGCGGACTGCAAAAGTTCAATCCCTGAAATCTGAATTTCTTTGTTTTTATAATCAATCGTTACCGGCTCCGCAATTACAATAGCCGGTTCAGTTCCATACGCATCTTTAATAGAAATTTCCATCGAATAGTCACCATTTGGAACACTGATTCGCTGCTGATCGTGGAAAAGCATATTAAAACCCAGCGAATCTTTCATCTCAGGACTATGCAGGTTGTATTTACGAAACGCTTTAATTGAGTCATTCTGCTTGAAAAGAATCAGCACTTCGAGTTTTGCCTGTAGCAGTCCGTTTTCATTTAGTTGATAATTGACCGAATTGCCATTGTATGCCAGATATGTTTCAACATAAGGCCCATCCTGCGGACTGTAAAAAGTGCAATAAGAAATATAAACATTCAGTTTCTTTGGCGCAGCAAAAATATTTATAGTGCAGAAACCGATGACCAGAAGCAATAGAAGCTTTTTCATAAGGTGAGTTTTTGGCAGTACAAATATAATCAAAATAAGGCAAAAGGCCAAGAGAGTTAGCCATGGTGCTTCGCGGATAAGTTTACGGTGCAATTTTGTTTCGTGCGCAAAATCAGTCAGTTAAAGAAAAGGGAGCAAATCGGGAGCTGTGAATTAAAAATTATTTGTACTTTTGTCGCGGAGAGCTGGCAGAGTGGTCGATCGCGGCGGTCTTGAAAACCGTTGACCCGCAAGGGTCCGGGGGTTCGAATCCCTCGCTCTCCGCGGAAACAAAGAGTAAAACAACGTAAAGTCCTGAAAATCAATGATTTCAGGACTTTTTTATTTCTTAAATCTTTGTAAAATATCGCAAAAAACAACCTAGTTTACTGTCTTTTTAGCTACCACTTTTAAAATAAGTCCCTTGTCAGCTAATTTGGTTCTTATTCGCTGTAATGCAGTACTTTGCATTTTGTCTGAAGCCTTAAATTTCGTACTTTTAACTAACAAAAACAAGGAGGTCCAGATGACAAAGAGAACCAAAATTTCAATCTCGTTTTACATTAAAAGAACAAGGATTCTTCAAAACGGAGAAGTCCCTATCTTCGTGAAAATCTCGGCTGACAGCGGAAAAGAAGAATTTTCAATTGCAAAATCAATCAATCCGGAGCTGTGGAATTCCGAAAAAGGAGGTGCTTCTGGCAACACAAAGGAGGCAAAAGACATTAATGACTATATTCACTACGTGCGGCTCCAGATCTCAGATCACGCAAATAAGCTGCGCGAGGAGGTTCGGGAGCTTACGGCTCTGAATATAAAAAACTCATTTCTGGGCGTTGCAATTGACGAAAAAACCTTGTGTTCTGTTTTTCAGGAACACAATGACAGAGTGAAAATACTGATCGGTAAAGACTTTGCAAAAGCTACCTATACGAGATATGTAACAAATCTTACGTTACTTAGACAGTATATGATGGAACGCTATAGAGTAACTGATCTGCCTTTACGAAAGATAACCCCGGACTTTATTACTGGTTTCGATGCATTTCTAAAGACCACACGCGGTTGCTGCCACAACACGGCGACAAAGTACCTGAAAAACTTCAAAAAGATCATGTCCATTTGTACCGGAAATGGCTGGATACCGGTCAATCCGTTTGCCAACATTAAGTTCCGTCTGGAAAAAGTGGAAAAGGGTTTTCTGACAAATAAGGAATTGGAAATAATCAGAACGAAGAAGTTCAATTCAGAGCGGCTGCAGATGGTGGCAGATGTCTTTCTGTTCGGGTGTTTTACCGGCTATGCTTATTCTGATTTACAACGGCTGAAGCCTGAAAACCTTGTGCGCTCCGATGATGGCAGGCTTTGGATTCATGCAAAGCGGCATAAAACAGATATGCTTTCGCATGTTCCCCTGTTACCAGTTGCAAAGGAAATACTTGATAAATACAAGTATCATCCGTATTGCCAGGATAAAAATGTGCTGCTGCCTGTTTTGTCAAACCAGAAACTGAATGCCTATCTGAAGGAAGTTGCAGATGTTTGTGGCATTGAAAAGGAAATTACAACGCACATGGCAAGACACACTTTTGCCACCACAGTTACCCTGAACAATGGCATTCCTATCGAAAGTGTCTCAAAAATGCTCGGACACAGCTCAATTTCGATGACGCAGATCTACGCCAAGCTTCTTGACAATAAGGTCGGCCGTGATATGGACAAGCTGACGAAAAAATATGATGCTGGCAAAACGTCATTCTCTTTTGATATAAACCCCAACTAACAAAAATCAATTCTGTAAAAGGTCACCGATCCGGTGGCCTTTTTTTGTGCAATCTACAGTATAAGGATGCATCAGACTGAATGAAAACCTGTGGTAGCAACATTTTCCGGATGTTCACGTATCTTTGATAAAAACAATCAAGCCATGTCAAAGGTCGTAAAAACTCAGAAAGAATTAGCCCTGGAATACGGTGTTTGCCGCAACACTTTCCGTAAATGGCTCAAACCAATAGAAAAGAAGTTGAAGCTCTCCCGTAGGCCTTTGCTTGCCTGGCAGGTGAAGATGATATATGAGTTTTTGGATGAGCCGTGATTTAGAGATATAAAGGAATTGGCTTTTAATCAATTTAATCTCTAAAGGTAAAATTCGGTGTTGAAAAAATGTGCGACCTTGACAAGGTAGAACTTTACAAAATAATATTCAAATCATTTTTCTATCTTTGTATTCGCATGTCGTAAAAAACGTGCATTTTATTGGCAAAAAAGCGTAACTATCGATTTTAATCTGAATATTTGACACGATAGAATTTGTCCCACGCTTTCTGATTATTAATGTCGCCTTGGGACTGGGTGGCGTGAAATTATACAATTATGAAACAATTCTTTTTGTACGCTGCTTACCTGCTTTGTGGCATTTTTGTTTTCCAAACCATTCCTGTAAAAGCTCAATCAGAAACATCATCAAAAGATTACACTCTTGCTTATGTTGGAGACAGAGTAGCGGGAATTTACATTTTTCTAAGATGTGAGCCATATCAGAAATACACTTATATAGCAACAGTAAAAGTAAAGGTATCATGGACAGGGACAATTGATGAATCATTTGAAAAGTGTATAAAAAAAGCAAAGAGAAAGTATCCGAGTTTCAATGGAATGATATTCCGAAATAATGCGTTTTCAAAAGCAGATTTAATACGATTTGATGATGTGGCAGCAGGAAGAGAGGGATACGAGATTGATGATTTTGTGTCATTTACAAAATCGGATGAAATTTATTATGGGCAAATTATTCAACTCAAAACGCAATCAAGGCAGGTTGTCATAAAACACAAGACAATTTATGGCGAAGAAGAGCTGAGTACAATCTATACGAAGTATGTCACGAATCTATCGAAAGAGCAGTATAACGAAAAGCTGGTTGAGTTTCAAAAAAAAATAGATTCCTACAAGTTCAACATTGGAGATAAAGTGAGGTGGATTTATGGAAATGAAGTTAGAGAAGGAGAGATTCTTACTTTGGATGAAAAATATCATCGTGCAACAGTTCAATATACAAGCACTGACGGGACAAAGAAAATTCAGAAACTGGATTATGTCAAACTGACGAAGCTGCAATAAGGATGATGTCCCAATCAGCCATTGTATTCAATACATAGAGATAGTAATTGTTCAACTTTGAATTCTTTATGTTATGCTCCTTCTGTTTTTTTGTTAAAAGTGAATGACGTTTAACGTTTTGCAGCTACCTAAAGGGTGGGACTTTTATCACAAAACTTAAATTGAAAAACCACTGCTTGATTACCCCCCAAACTGCCATTGGAACACGAAATTCCACCTTTTGGGTTGGTACTTTTAGCAATTCGGCTTTCTGTCGTTATAGCTTTAGTTGTAATGTTATGCTTTTGTAATACACTTTAAGGCTTTGTCTTTCGTGGTCACCCACAAAACTGTTATGAGCCACTAAGCATCGAATCTTATAAAGTTCGTCAATCATTACATTCAACCAATGTTCATTTTTATTCGGAAAATATTTTCCAAAAACATTCCAGTTAGCAAAAATTATTTTCCCGAGTTGGATAAAGTCGCAATAGAACAACTCATTGTCTCCACGAACAGGAAGATATTTACTTTCCTTTTCGCTTTCTTTCATTTTGTTAATTGTGTCTTGAACTTTTGTCGGTACAGTAACCGTTTCTGTTGTCATTATCTCTCCAATGAATATTCTCAATGAGTTTTCAATGCAATACAAGTATAAATACACATCAGACATTTCACGTCCTTTATCTTGAATGTCTTGAGGTAAAAGGTTTAGTTGCCCGAAGTCAACTTGTTGAACAATATCCGCTATTGCGTCAGCCATTGTTTCTGTTCCGTATAAAGAGTTGACAAGTGGGTAAAAAGCATCTCTTATAAATGTTCGTCTTCCATCATATGGTTTTGAAACAACTTGCATTTCTATTTTAAACTCTTTGAGAGTGCCACAAGTCGTTACAAATTTTGGAGCTAAGGTTTTAAATCTTTCTTGTCTAAGAAGTAATTGTCTCAGTTGCTTGTATTCATTTTCGTTTTGTTCATCAATTACCAAGTTAGTAGCTGCACTTGTCATTAAGTTTTTTAATCTCTCAACATTTGTTTGATAATCGTCCATGGGATTTTATAATTTAGGTCCAGTCGTGTCAGCCTGTGCAAAAACCCAGACTTCAAAACCCTCATAAAATTTCATTACTAAAATTTGGTCGTTAGTGTCTTCGGATTCCGTCTGAAGGAATGAAAACTTGAATACTTCAGGGTTTGTTCCTTCAAATGTTGGAGTGTCCAATACTTTTTTTGCACTTTGAATTAGAATACCAAAATCATCGGCATCCATTCCGGCGTGCCGCAGAAATTCAGTACCAATTGCTAATTCTCTGTTCCAAGTAGTTCCATATTTATTAAAATAAGTAGCATATGCGATTTTCCGCATAACCAAGTCAATTCTATCTCTGTCAATCTGAAATGCGTAAGTAGGTTTTATCTCTTCACCTTCTTTTTCCCTGTAATAAACACCTTTTCTGACTTTAGTCGTGGCAGATAAAAGTTTAGGGCTTCTAATAAATGATTTTACACAACTTTGAAGAAAGTGAGAAAGTGCCACTTCGTTATTACCAATTGTCATAGCTATGATATTTCTTACATACTCGTCATCTTTGGAAGTGTCTTCATTGTGCACCGCACAAGAGTCAACCTTAGTTAATATTCCCTTTACTTCTCCTATTGGAAAAAAACATCTCGCAGGAGCGTGTTCTTGTGATGTGGCGGGTTGTCCGCAAATATAACAGCTCATATCTTTGTTTTTATTAATTTATTGTTCTGTTGTCGTGTCGTTTTAAGTTGAGTGTCAGTTAACGGTTTGCACCTACAAGAAGTTGGCGATTTAGAAGCATTATAATGTCTGCCTCACCAAAACTTAACACGAAGGACAAAGCTTCATTTAACCACTGAACCGCAAATTTCTTGTAGGTGCTGTTATGTTTTTGTGCATTTTTGTCCATGTCTATTCATTGTCTGTTTGTACTGAATTCTATTTCAAGTAGGAACTTTAAAGTTGTTTCAGCTTTGCTTTTCATAGCGATTAATTGTTGTGGTGTGAAACCACTTTCGATGCTATGTGTCCCATCCTGAAAAATGTTAATAAACTCAAGAGTTGCTTGAATATTCTTTTCTACAAATTTATCAAACGGTTTATTTGAAATATTTCTGCATATAAAATGCAATCTTGCTTTTCTTGTTGGCTTGCCTTGATCATAAAAGGTTGGGTTTTCTGTCCAAGTTTTCACTTTATCATCTGGTGCAAGCTGATGCAAAACATGAGTGAATAATTCCCTTAATGAAGCCGTAAACTGTCTTACTTTGTCAGAATTATTTGTATTAAATGTTTCTATTGCCCCTTTCCACATGTTCAAAAGACCAGAATGAACTTTTGGCAAATATAGATTTAGTGAGTACTCGTTTTCATATTGAATCTCATTTTTTAATAATTCTTCCTCTGTTGTTATTTCTTCGTCCGCAGAAAGCAATTCTAAAAGATTTGCACCTGTATATAGCTCAACTGGAGCCAGTTTTGTTAATGACGGGCTAAGCTCAATATATGAAGATGGATTTGTACCAAAAGACCTTAGAAGTTCTGAATAGTCCATTGAAAGTTCCAAAAATGAACTACTAATCAACCCTTTTGACACTTCATCCAAACCTACTTTATATCCAAGGTCAGCCCATGAAAAATTGGCAAGTGATTTTTCTGTGTAGAGAGAATATTCTGTTGCTTTTGCTAAACTTGATTGCACACTAAATGCTGACAAATTTTGAGAACCAAACATTTCTATCAAAGATTTACTTGATTGAAAAATATCTAAACCAGCAAAATCAGGAGAAGTTAGAAATGAACTTTTAGCAATTGTTTCACCATACCAACTAGGATAATTTGGAGTCACTAGTGAAGCCAAATTATTTACTGTGTCAAGTGTTGACAAACCACTATATGCAAGTGTCGCATGTCTTGAAAAGTCTAAGGCTGGTGATATAAAATTGTGTTGGTCAAATTTCGGCAACATACTTTCAAACGTATTAAACGAAGAAAGTTTGTCTTGAATACCACAAAAAGCATTTAATAATGATGTTTGATAAATAGGGGATGTCAAATGACTAAGTTGATTCGAAAGCGAATTTATATTTGAATTGTAACCAGATAAAAAATCTATTGCTGGTCTGTAGTTGTTTTCTTCCACTTGTGCTTTAGATTTGGCAGATTGAACGATAGCTCCCATATATTTTTTGTTTCGCTTTTTTTTCGCTTTTCTATTTCCCGTTGTCTTTGTTGTCTTTTTCATCCTATATGAAATTATTGCTCAACTTTAATGATATTAATGCCGTCATAGCAGGACACATTACCTTTTGTACCTTTGCGTTTTGGCGGATTAGATTCTCTAACTTTTCTGAGCGCATACAGTTTATTAATTGTGATACTGTTCATATTCTCATTTCCAACACCATAACGCAAAGGTACTTTTACCGGCAATTATTTTACTTTTTCACTGGATACAAAGATATATCTTCTAAAAAGTTCTTCGTGACCGCCGTCCAATTCAATGTCTAACTGGTTGGTTAAAGCAAGTTGTTGAAGGTCTTCGTAAATTTTCTCAACCAAGTCACCGATTGCTTCAAGATTAGCCCAGGTCTGCGATTCTAGTTTTACATTGTTGTAATTTCCGTCCCAGTTTTCAGCTGGTGCTTTTACAATTGGTTTAGTCGGATGATGACCAAGATGAAAAAAATTGTTCTTTCCATTGTATTTATTAAAAATGCTATAGTCATGAAAAAAAGCATTTCTCAAGGCGTAAATAATGTCGATTTCGTCATCGCTAAGCGTTGTGAAGTATTTCAAGCACTTTTTTATTGCTGATATGCTTCCAGTAATTTTTGCTTTGCTTTTTGGCTTATAACATTTTCCAATTTGATCTAACAATGCCAAATAACCCATTGTGCCAAGCCAACTACCTAAATGTCCTCTGAAGTACGGTCCGTTGTCATCTTTAGAGCATTTTGAATTGTCTGGAAATTTGTCGCCAGTGTCCATGTGTCTACCTGATATTTTTCTGGCGTCTTTAAGTCCGCCGCACAGTCCAGAAATAAATGTCATACCGTTTTGACTGATATAATTGGTTGTCAGATGTGCTTTTATTGCTTCTTGTTCTGTCATTGCGTATTTTGATCTTTTATAATTGTATGTATGTCCTGCAGACGCAACACAAATATAGCAATTGCATCTATGCAGATTAAATAAATTGTGCATTTATTTTGAAAACGTATCATATCTTGTTGATATATTGATGTTTGCAAATCAATCAAATTTTATTTACGCAATTTTGGGTTACTTGCCAAACAAGGCTCAAAAACACCCCAACTCTCGCCCAACTTTGTAACACTTTGCCCTACTTCGCTCTGGTTGGTTAACTTTTGCAACAGCATACCCCGCTCACCGACACATCTTTGTATCACTAACCGCCCGACAAAGGGCAAAAAAGCAAAGATATGTCACAGAACGAAACAAATTCGATTGTATCAACGGCATCGGGAATGGCCGGAGGAATGGGAAAGGCGCTTTCCCTCAACCCCCTTTTCGCTACGATCTCATTTCAGGCAATCCTTGAGGTTGCGCTGTATGCTGCCGTTTCGGCCCTGGTGGGCTATGGCGTCAAGTTAATGATTGACTTTATTAGAAATCCACGACGCAAATGAATTTCCTTTTTAAAATAGGAATTATTGGTGGGCTTGGCTACGGAGTCTACAAACTCCTCGGGATGAAGAAAATTTCCGAGAAGGTAGTGACCTCGCTTTCCAATCCGCGTGTTCATGCCATTGATATGCGAGGTCTTGTTGTGCGGACTGAAATCAATGTTGCAAACCCGACCCGGTCAACAATGAACATTACCAAACCGGTGATTACACTGACAACAAATGGGAAATACATTGCCAGTTCGCGACCTGAAAACAAGGTTTTCAAAATCCTGCCACTTGCTGAAACAAAGATCGACACGATTGAAGTGGCGGTTCCCTGGACAATTCTGGTTGGATATGTCGGCGGCTTGCTTGCAAAAATTCCGCAGATCATTGCTGCATTCAAAGTGAAAGATATGAACGCAGTTGGTGATGCCCTTGCAATTCCGCTTGAAATGCAGTATTCGCTTTATGCCAACGGACTTTCGTACGAATCAGAACCGGAGAAAATATTATGAGCAACAAGTTCTCCATACAATCCATCAGCAGTGGCTATCGCCCCATTCAGGACGGAAGTCGGTTTGACCAGTTCTTTGGATTTCCGGATGAAAAGGACAGAGTCATAATCAAAGATGGCGAAGTCGAAGACACCGTTGAGCTGATGAAGAAAGTCGTTTGGAAATACATCAACGACACAAAGAAAATTGCTCCGCGTCTGAAAGGCAGAACAGTAGCAGAAACCTGCGAAAACATCTGGAATTTTCTCTACAATCATGTGCAATACAAACTCGATCAGAAAGGGCTGGAACAACTGCGCCGGCCAAGCCGTAGCTGGTCGGAACGTGAGACCGGAATCGACTGCGACTGCTTCTCCATTTTTGTTTCTTCCATTCTTACCAACCTCAGAATCCCCCACCGGTTCCGCATTACCAAGTATGACCAGGGCATGTATCAGCATGTTTATGTGGTCGTGCCAAAAGAAAACGAAAGCGGCGAATACATCATCGACTGCGTGCTTTCGCGCTTCAATTACGAAAAACCATACACCGCTAAAAAAGATTTTACCATGAGCCTGAACGGAATTAATGTAGCCGTCCTTTCCGGCACCACGACCAATGTAATGGATCTGGTGAACGATCTGGAAGGATTTGAAAATCTCGGTGCAGACAGCCAGCAGGAACGACTGCAGGCCATCTATGACCACCTTGTAAAAACCCGCAATATCATTGCCGGTAAACCGCAACTTGTCCAGAACGTGGACTATCCTCCTGCATTTCTTAAAATGCTCGATTACGCTATTGAGAACTGGAACACACCCAATCGCGACAAAGCCCTGACCATTTTGGCTCAGAACGAAGATGCTTTGAACAAGCATTATCAGCTGGACATCATTCCTGAGAATTCAGATCTGGAAGGACTGGACAACGACTGGTCGGAGCTCGACAATCTGAGCGATGAAGAGTTGCTGGGCGAACTCAGTGGTAAAAAGAGCAAAGCAAAAAAGCAGGCAAAAAAGGAACAGAAAAAAGCTGATCCGACAAAAAAAGGCTTTTTCAAAAAAGTCGGAGAAGCAGTAAAGAAAGGCGGTAAAGCCTTTATCCGCTATAATCCGGTGACCATTTCGGCCAGGAACGGATTTCTGCTTGCACTCAAACTGAACATCAAAAAGATGGCAAGCAAACTCAAATGGGGTTATGCTACAAAGGAACAGGCAGCAACCAAAGGCATCACCGCAGACAAATGGGAAAAGAGCAAAAACGCTTTGGCGAAGGTCGAAAAAATGTTTGCCGATAAACTGCAAGGCAAACGCGACAAACTGAAAAGCGCCATTCTGAAAGGAAAAGCTGGTGGGCTGAGCGGTACTGCTGAATCGGAATTTCTTCTTTCCGGATTGGGAGCCGCCCCTGCCGCCGCCGCTCTGGCTGCCGCAGTTCCTGTAATTGCATCTTGTCTCAAAATCATGGTGGACAGCGGCGTAATGTCCCAGGATGAAGCCGGCAATCTGCAGATGGAAATAGATGCCAGTGTTGCCGAGGGCGATAACATCATGGCCACCGATGAAGATTTTAAATCGGATACAACCGATGATGGATCGGGCGATTCAGGTGATGATTCATCAGGCGAAGGAGGCTTCTTTGGCTGGGTAACCCGAAATCCGCTGATTGCTATCGGCGGCGCAGGACTGGCCATTTGGGGCGTGAGTAAAATGTTCGGCGGAAAGAAAAAAGCTCCGGGTACTCAGAATTTATCCGGGACGCCAGCACCTGCAAAGAAAAAGCCGGGGCCCAAAAAGAAATCGAAAGCAAAGACCAGCGCGCGCAAAGCCAAAGTAAAGGCCATTCGGCTTTCATAAGTAAACTAAGTAAAACCTATAAAAATCAATTGTCATGGCAGCAAATGCAAAAACAACAAAGCCTAAACTGGACGCAAAGACAGTTTTTGAAGAACTCAAAACGCCCGGACTGATCATCATTGGAATGATTGGCGGCAACCTCGCCGGAAAACTCATTGATAAAGCATTGCCGATCGACGAGACCGCAACCGGTTTCCAGGCAAAAGCACTTATCAAACCCATCGTTCAGATCTCTGCCGGAATTGGCGGAGCCATTTTTCTGAAAGACAAAAATCTGAAGCTTATCGCCGGTGGCGTCGCTGCAAGCGGTATTGCTTCAACTGTGAAAGTGTTCCTGAAAAAGGACATTCTGAGTGGTCTCGGAGACTTCAACATTGCTGATCCTCTGAAAAGAGTTTTCCGCGATCCGATCAATCTGGCCATTGCACCCTACAACCCGGAACTTCCAGTTCTGAATGAAAACAATCCGGATCTCAGAACCATTGATATAGAATCTGCACCAGACGACATGGGAGAGCTGGCTGATTACGAAGAGATCCAGGAAGTACAAATCCTGTAACAAAATCAAATAACCAATAAAAAGTGCAATCATGTTAAACTTAGGACAGATCGCTACAAGCGACTACAACCTGCTCGGAGCTATTTCAGAAGAAGAGCTTCTCGGAGCAATCGAACGCGCCTCTCTGAACGAACGTAAACAGTTTGTTCGTAAGATTCAGGCCCAGACCAAACAGACCGTTGCCGCTGGCACCGGAACGCAGAACAGCCGTGGAGAATTTGAGAAACGTCTCCACTGGCTGCCAAAGGAAATCCAGCAGGGACTTGCGGGCAAAACGCTGCAGGCCGTTGATGCTGCCTACTACACCACAAAAAGCATTGCAACAAGTAAAATCGTTAAGATGCTGAAAGATGACGACAATAAAATTGTGGGTCAGTGCAACATCAGCTCCGCCAAGCTGGAAAAAGGAAACATCATGCTGCTGGCCGGAATTATTCTTCTTGCAGGTATTTCCGGAGTAGACAGAGGTGCTGCCGAAGTGAATTACGACATCCTGCCGGATTTTATCCGCAACGGTGAATTTGAATTCAAAGCAAACGGCACAACCCTCATCCCTTCAACATCGTGCGATGTATTCAACACTACCGGCATGAACATCCGCAAAGGACTGTTCGTGATGGACAACCCGAAAGTAATTCTTGATCAGCAAGCCATGGAACTGAACATTGAATGGGGCGCCAACGCGCCGGCCAACATGTACATGAAGGCAATCCTGATCGGAACATCTGTGACCAAGTACTAAAACGTTCTACAGGCCTGGTTAGGGTGATCCGCTCTGGTAGCCCTTTCCATTCCTGTATAAAAATCAAAATCATGAAACTGACCAAATATCAAATGATCAAAGTCAAGGTGGAAACGCCGGGACAAACAGTGCGGTTCTCCGCTGCAACGGATAAATTGTACTCAAAAGTTGAGGGAATTTATGTGTCGCTTCCCAAAGACGAATCGCACTACGGCAGCACAATGGAACTACGCATTGCAGAACAGGAAATCTTTCCCGAAGGCTTCGAAACCAAACTGCTGGCCACTGATCAGAGCTCAACACCCAACGAACGGTTTGTGATTTTTGACAATGACGAAGTGGTGGAAGCTGGTGGAAGCATCATTGAGGGCCGTTTTACAGATGGCGGGTTCAGCGATGGAATAACGTTCCCCTACTCTTTGAATATTTATCTGAAACTGAAAAACGTACAGTAAAATGGAAATCCGCAGGTATTTCATATTGCCGATTATCGTCCGCAAAGCTGGCCAGGTCATACCGATTGATCAAAATATACCTGCCCACATTATTAGTTGCAGAGGCATTCTGGCAACGGTGAAAGGATTTATTCAAACCGGTCACGAAATTCAGCACATAGGCGAAATCAGCATCCAGATTAATTCAGGCGAAGTTCATCCGTTGCATCATTCAGTCGGATATGCTGACAAACCCTTGCTGAAATGCAATCACTTTATGCAAATTGAAGAACAGATCACACCCGACATGCGGATCAGCGGCTACTATCAGGACGCCGCAACTGCAAAAGACGACAAAGGAACTTTCCTCCCCTATCAGGTTAATGTTTATCTGTATTGTAAAGCCACAAAATAAAATGGACCAGTATCTTCTTTCATATATCAACCAGCAGATGCTTGAACGCGGGTATAAAAAATACCGCTTCGAATCGCTCAGCATTCTTACAAAAGACGACGAGGTTGAATATCTGTACCCCGCCTACAATGAGTATCTGTTTCTGGTTTCAAAAGAGCTCGCAAACAACACCGTGATCTGCGCCGACAATAATGTTTATACAGTTAATCAGCATTACAAGCTCCAGGTCTTTGCACAGATCAGGGAATTCACCGGACAGATCAAAATCACCAATCCGGCTAACACAGTACAGTTGATTGAATTCATCCGAGTAATACCAAAATAAAATGGCAGCAAATAGTGTTTCATATTTTCTGAAAAGCCTTAACGCGAGAGCGAAAAAGGAGAGTGAAAAAGGGTTTAAAGTCTTTTTCAACGCCACTGTTTTTACCGATAATAGAAGCAACAAGGTGATAGAAATGGAACCTGTTGAACTCATGAACAGGCAGATCAACAACTTCCTGAAAACGGAACAACCGGAGATTTTGAAAATTGATCTCATCACGGAAGGAGGAAAATTAATTGATGGCAATGTGTGCGATCTGCGCACCCACAACGATGTTCAACCTGCTCATACTGTTCCGGGGCTCGGTGAAGTCGAAATCAATGCAATTGTTGAACGCCGGTTTGAAGAGAAACGCCGCGAAAATGACTTTTTCGAAATGAAAGAAATCGTCAAAGAACTTGCTGATGAAAACGATGAACTGAAAGCAAAGGTTGAGGAACTGGAAGCGCATAACCAGGAACTGGAAACAAATCTGGAGCAAAAGAACCAGATCCGGTATTACGCTGGTATGCTGGGCGATATTCTGGAAAGCATCGGCATCAGAAAAGAGAAGCTCAGTAAGCCCATTGCCGAGCTCATGGGAATTGATGAAAAAGAAGAACAGAAAATGCTCCCGGCAAAAGATGACAAATCCGGAATCGTTTACGAATCCACTGCCGCACCGCAAAACAGCTCTGTGCCGATGTCGTCCGATGAACAAAAACGCTTCGAAGTGATCTCGCTGATCAGTCAGTTTCTCAACAGCATCGACAATCAACTGTTGGGCGAACTCTTTTCCATCTTCTCCGAAATTGAGGCCAACAAAAGCCTTGCTCCCGAATTGCTCGAATACATTGAAAAGAAAAAAGAATTTTCATCATGACAACCTTCGAATTCAAAGTTAAGATTGAAGCGCAAAGCGCTGATGAAGCAAAGGAAATCCTTCAGGCTATGTTTGATCTGATGAAGACTACACGCCAGGAACTTTCCACAAAAGACTTCATCGATTTCTCAAAGAAAATCAAAGCTAAACCCAGTCTTGTGCGCAAGGCCAAAATGTTCATCTGATGGCAGCAAAAAAAGAAAATACAAAAAAAGCTCCCGGTGAAACCCGGGCCGAACAAGCACTCGACTATGTTATGCAACATCCCGGGCGGGTACTGGTGGGTGGCGCTGTGATTGGACTCAGCGGATTAATCCTGTACAAAATTGGCAAAAACATGATTGCCAAAGCGCAGCAAAAGAACACCGAAATGAAACTGGACGACAGTCCGGAAGTGAGGCAAGCCGCGGTTATTCATGATGCGCTGAATCCGTCAGGAATTTCCATTCTGAAAAGCTTTGACAGCACCAATACCGACAAAATTTATGACGCCGCTAAGAACATGACCAATTTTGACGAGGTCGTAAAATCGTACAACAAGATGTATGGCGGAGATCTGATTGCAGAGTTGCAGAATGAACTCAGTGCCGATGAATACCAGAAACTCATGACGCTGATTTCAACGATCCCTGGTAAATCCGGCGCACCGGCTGTGACTTTCGCCAAAAAGAATCAGATGGTGGTTGCCAAAAAAGAAGTGTATGTGCGAAAAACTCCGGATGCCAGTTATCACGAAGCATGGTATGAAAGCTCCAAGGGAAACAACATTTTGTTTCAGGCAAAGCCGGGCGATTTCATTGGTTATGCCACCGGCAAGCAGGAACTCGATCTGAAAAACAATGTCAAGTTTATCCAGGTTGGATACATTGTTAAGAAAGAGGGACTGCCTGCCGCTTTCAAAGCATACGCCGGAAAATCATACACCATGTGGATTGCTTCGAGTAAAGACTATGTGGATGTTTTCGACTATTTCAAACAGATGTTTCTGCAATATCCAAACACAAAAACGGTCGTCACTTTCAAAAAGCCGCTTGATTACTACGATACCACTGTGAAAGGGTTTACAACAAAAATGGTGGTTAGTACATCGGACACAAAAATCCTGAACGAAAAAATGCAGCCGTATTGCACGGTGGAAAGGTTTGTTTTACTGGGAGAGTTCCTGGGATCGCTTGTACAGGGCAAAACGAATTACATCAAGTTTCTGACTGTAGACAACACGGAACGATGGGTGGATTCAAGAACCGTAAAAATTATTGCACAATGATTCTCACTAACCGCATAGTCTGTAACAAAGGCGAGAGCCGAAGTGCATTTGCAGAGAAAGTCAAAAGCATTTGCGAAAAGCTGGCCATTAATCCAAACTGGCTGATGGTGGTCATGCTGCATGAAAGTGGCATCAACGCTCAGGCTGTAAACAAGCAGAAAGGCGATCACTCCGATGCTTGTACCCGCTCCTATTATCGTGCAACCGGCCTCATTCAGTTCATGCCCACCACGGCCATGTGGCTGGGGACAAGCACACAGGCATTGTATAAAATGAATAATCTGCAGCAATTGGATTACGTGTACAAATATTTCAAACCCTATTCAGGACGAATTAAAAGCTACTACGATCTTTACATGATCACCTTTTGGCCCGCCGCCATTGGCAAACCCGACAACTACGTCATTCAGTCTTCCACGATCCCGGCATCGGTAGTTGCAGAGCGAAACCCTTCGCTTGATATCAACAGGGATGGTAAAATTACGGTAGGCGAAGCAAAACAGATCATGCTGAAAGCCATCCCTGTTGAATTTCTCAATGATGTTCTGTCCGACGATGAAAAAAAAAGCTCGGGCTCTTAGGTTTTCTGATACTTGGCATTGGAGGCCTGTTTCTGTGGCGGAGCATACGAAAAAGAAACAAGAATAAAACAAAGACGAAATAAAATGAAACACTCGAAAAGATATCTGATCACCATCATCGCCGGGATTCTGCTGGCGGTGTTGGCCATTCTGTCAATCTTCAACGGCATGGAAGTTCTTGCGTCGGCCTGTGTTGCAGGAATCATGACCATTCTCACCTCTTACATCTGGAGTGAAACAAAACGCCCAAGTAACAACAACGACAATGAAACGAAACCGCAATAATCTGACATGGCTCTGCATAGTACTTCTGTTTGCCTTTATTTCGTTTATAACGGGCAGAATGTACAAGAGCGAACGTAGTAATCGCATTCGGCTGGAACAATCATTTGTTGCCGCAAATCAGGAGGTACAGTATTACAAATCCCGCAACGGTGAACTGGTTGCAAAAGTGGATGTTATTCAACTGAAATACGATGAGCTGAAAGAAATTTATCCGGAAATTTTAGCAGAAATCCGCAATCTGAAAATCAAGCCTGGTCGCGTTGACCAGTATTCCGAAACAGTCATTCATGAACAGAAAGACATCGTGACTACTCTTCGCGACAGCCTGATATACGACACCATTCCGGTAAGGGTTTTCAATTACAGTGATGCGTTTTATACTGTGTCCGGCATTGCAATAGCAGACACACAGCGGGTACATATTGAAAGCCGCGACAGCCTGATCCAGGTCATTTACAAAGGCGAACGCATTAAGCCCTGGCTATGGATTTTCTCACGCCGAAAATTGCAGCAGGCCATCACTTGTAAAAACCCAAATTGTAAAATCGAGTATTCAAAAACCATAAAAATTGTAAAATGAAAAGGGTCTGGTGGATAGTAGCAGCTCTGACAGCCCTTGCAATAGGAGGAACTATGACAACAATCAAAATCGACAACATCGTTGCATCTCTCCCGAAGGGGAAAGGTGCGTACAAAAGAAGAACGCTGAGTTCAATCACGGGTATTGTGGTCCATCACAGCGCAGCAGATTCAGGAACTCCAACAGCTATTGCCAATTATCACATTTCGCGCGGCTGGCCGGGCATCGGATATCATTTCGTCATTTCACATGATGGAACAGTCAACCAGACCAACGATCTGGAATCCATCAGCTACCATGTGGGATATTATAACACCACTTATGTTGGTATTTGCCTGATCGGACACCTCTCAAAGCACCCGCCAACACCGCAGCAGATGGACTCGTTACGAGGAGTAATCAAGCATGTGAAATCTGTTGTTGGAAAAGACCTCGTTTTAAAAGGCCACCGGGATCTGGCTGCAACAGAGTGCCCGGGAAAGATGATGGATTTGAAGAAACTTTAATTTGTGAATTGTAAAATAGAACTATTTGAAAAAACAATAAGTCTTTTACATGCTCTTGTAACTGCAACATAAAAATGTTTGTGATCAGAAATTCTATGTGCGTTCAAAATTACAACAGTATCAAATTCAAGTCCTTTAGTTAATAAAGTAGTACCTATGCATTTCCCTTGAACTTTTCTACCCACTCTCCTAATTATATTTTTGTAACTCACCATTGAGTCATAAACACTCTTATTTTCTACAATTGCAATTCTCATGGATTTAATTATACTAGTTATAAGATCTACTCTCTTTGATTTAAATTTCATTTCATTTTTTAAGAACAAAAGAAGCTCTAACAAGGACGACATTGAAGACTCATCTATAAACGAATTAATCAAATCTTCTAGTTTCTGTTTTGTTTTTGCGTCTTTCCCTCTTTTATTTATTAGTCTATCTTCTGTAATCCAAGCATCAATACTTCCTTTGTAAAATACTTTTTGCAAAAGATCTTCTGAAATAGCTTTCAGCTTTTTATTTCTACGATGAATGCCATTCACTAGTTTATCAATTGACTTAGAAATTGAATAAAAGTCTTTATTATCAATTGCTTCTAAAAGAGTCAACTGATGTGAATAATCTATTAATGCTTTAAGTTTTGCTCTTGAATTAATTCCCCCTCGATTCACTCCATTTTCAATATATTCAGGAACAATTAATAACAAACTCTCTAACTCTTTAGATTGATTATTGTTGTTTATTATTGTGTTCAATTGTCTTCTATAAATACTCTTTTGATTAAAAATATCCGATTCATTGATTAATATATTCTCAATTGTTGGGCTGAATGATTTAAAGTTTATCACCTTCCTATTCGAACATAAAATCGATCTGATTTCTTTTAGAATCAATCCTAATTGCGTATTACCTGTCGTATTCCACCTCCATGGAGTATCTAGTTGATTCACGATTTTGAATGAATCTAGATCGTTTTCAAAATTAACTAGTGGCTCATTAAAACCAAAAATACCCTGCATCGGATCTCCCATTATATGTGTTGGCAAATACTCCGAAATAGCCATAATCATTTTGTGCTGTGATAGTGTGCAGTCTTGATATTCATCAACAAAAATATTTTGATATGTTGATTGAAGAACTCTTTTTACAGCCTTTGTTTTAAAAAGTTCAGTAGCATTTTGAATGATAAAAAGAAAATAATTTTTACTTTCTTGCTCAGGAATTATTGCGTTACTGTAAAATGAAAGCATGTATTTTTGAGCAAACCCATTGATGGTTTCAATGCAAAATGTTGAGTTTGGTATGTTTAACTTTGCAATTTTTTCTTTAATTGCAGCTATTCCAGCATGTGTATGTGTTATTATCAATTGTTTTTTATCGCTATCTGTAATTGTCAAACATTTTGCCAATGCATATGTTTTACCATAACCAGCAGGTGCAATTATTATGCTTCTACGGGTTGATATAAATTCCTTTAGATTCATTTATTTATCCAACTTGAAAGGTGACAATATTGAGTATGCAGGTGTTTTGACGTTATCTCTGAAAGTGAATTAAACCACACTCTCCCTAGCTTTTTCCCAAGTTCGATTCTTTTAAACCAATCGTGTTGTTTTGCTGCATTTCCTAATAATATTCGTATTCCAGGTAAATCTTGGTCAGTCAACTCGCTTTTTGACAATTTCCCTGTATTAGCCAATATCCCTTGCTCAGATCTTTCAATTTCTGCATATTTAACTAATCTTGTAACTTTTTCCCATGGCAAGTCATTAAATAATTGCTGTTCTATAGAACAACCAGCTGAACAATCAACGACTTGAATTCCAATATTAATAAGTTCTTTCTTCTTTTCATTTATCGCAGGATCATCTGAATCACAAAAAGCACAAACATCTATTCCCGCTGCAAAAAAATCAAAACAATACTTAATAAAGTTCGCACCTGTTCCATCCACTAAGGAAATACCTAACATTTCAAAGTTGCTTTCTCCAGATTCTATCCTAAATTCATTTAAGGCCCTACATATGCCTACTTCTGTTGCTCCCTCGCATACAATAATTCTTTTTGAAAAAAAAGCTTCGGGATTATTTCGAATACAACCCTGAAAACACTCATCAAATGTAACTAGGCTATGTTGTTCAGCTTTTTTTAAAAATATTCCTTTCGCATCAATCTCAACAAGAACATTGTTTGAATGAGTCGTTATAAACACTTGCCCTTGTTTGTTATTAAAAAGCCGATTAACTAAAAATTTCACTCTATCAGGTTCTAATCCTTGTTCAACCTCGTCAATAAGTACAATTCCTCCTTTTTTAGCTAATTCAAGTTGAATTGCAATAGACAAAAGTCTTTTTGATCCTTTACCTTTCAACCTGCAAGGTATACTATCTACATGTAGAGATATATTTCCTTCATTCAACATTGAATCTTTATTATCAATCAATGCAGATAAATCATCCAAAGAAAGACCGATCGTTGCTGCAGAATCCTTAATTAAAGAGACAACTGAATCTAAAGAGTCTAATGGTTTTGTTTTTAAAAAAACTTCTTTAGCCTTTCTATTTGCGTCTAATAGCAGTTTATTCGTTTCACTCTTCAAATCTGATTGTTTGCGCAATGAAAACAATGGTGTTCCTTTACTCCAAGAAAAGTGTTTGTCAAGATAATCTGAAACTAAGAATACATTGAGTTTTGCTCTATCATATGATGAAATTTCAATATCCTCTTGCTGAATTCTGCCATTAAAGATATACCATTTTGGTTCAAGATCATTTTTTACGACCAACTTGATTGATAATATATCAGCACAATCATCAGTTTCCAATGTAATATCATCAATTATTTCATTTGATGAATTTAATAAGCGCTTATACAATCCGAATTTAGATTCAGTCAACAATTCACTTGGAACTTCAATAATGTTAGCTTCAATTACTATATTATTACTAATATCACCGTTATAAAAATCTGTGTCGAAAAAAGTATAATTCCAATTTGGTGATAATACAGCAGAAATTGCATTTAATATTGTTGTTTTACCAGAGTCACCTCGTCCAATAAGGCAAACAAAATTAGTACTTCCAAAAGTGTGCTCAAATTTTTCAATACCCCTATAATTATGAATCTTGAGTGAATGAATTTTTGCCATGTATGCGTGTTTTTCATTAGGTTTAACTCACCAAAGTTATTAAAATTAAAATTATTGATAATAATTATTTTAACCTAGTTCAAATTTCAAAAACAAAGCCCATTTTCGCCCATCTTCGCCCAACCCCACCTCTCCACCCCCATAGATTTGCATTAAAACAAATCTATGTCCAGATCTGAAAACCAATATGAGCTTAACAAGCAGATTGAAGATTTCATTCGAGGGAAGGATCTTATGGGAGAATCGTATTCCTCTGATGACATTTCTTTTATTCAGCAATACGAAGGTTCTGGCGGTCAGGGAAGCAAGGGAGCCAGCGGCGAAGGTGTTCTTTATGAGTTTTTTACTCCCGATTACATTGTTGAGCTCATGTGGGAGCTGGCATATCGATATGGCCATGATGCAAAAGGAAGCATTCTGGAGCCAGGAATTGCCACCGGGCGAGTGATTGCCCCGGCGCCGGACAAATCGCGCGTCACGGGCATTGAAATCAATCCTGTGTCGGCAAGGATCTGTCAGATCACTTACCCCAAAGCGAAAATACATACAGGTTACTTTGAAACAGCCTTTTTGCAACCGCCCCGTTTCACAAGCAAACTCAAAGGAAATCAGTTGACCTGGCTCGAAGATTATCCGTTCTCTCTGGTTATAGGCAATCCGCCCTACGGAAAGCATAAAAACAAATACAGCTCCTATTTCGCTGCGCCCAAAATGCAACAGATAGAGCTGTTTTTTTTGTACTACGGGCTAAAATTGCTGAAACCCGGCGGGCTGCTTATCTACATCACTTCGAGCAATTTTTTACGAAACGGCATTTCATATAACCATGAGAAAGACAGCATCGGGCAACTGGCAGAGCTGATGGACGCATATCGTTTGCCTGCTGTGTTCCGCTTTTCGGAAGTCCCGACCGATATAATTGTTTTAAAACGCAAGTGACATGAAAGAGTATAAAATTCCACAGTCAACCCCAATGTTCGTGTTAAACGGAACCGAAATGCAGGACCTGGACAAACAGATCAAGGACATTGAAAAAGAATTCCGCGTAAAGGAAGTTGACCTGACTTTCAAAGAAGAGCGTCTGATCTTTTCCCGGCTCGTTTCGTCGCGCGATGCATATCAATTCATCAAGGAGGTCATTTTTGACGGTGTGGAAATTCAGGAGCATTTCGTGGTGCTTTATATGAACCACTCCAACAAGGTCATTGGCTACTACCGGCACACAAAAGGAACCATTAATTCAACCCAGGTCGATATTGAAATGATTGTGGCCGTCGGTTTGAAAATCCTTGCCAAAGGAGTCATTCTGTCACACAACCATCCTTCAGGGAACACAGAGCCCAGCCCGCAGGACAGAGAGCTAACAAAGAAAATAAAACAAGCTTTCAAATACTTCGATATTCATGTGCTTGACCACATCATCGCTACCAAAAACGATTACTATTCATTTATGGACAATGGCGACAGCTCACTTTCCGGCACTCTGGACAAAACTGTTTCAAAAGCTGAAAAAGAATTACGCGAAGAGATTCTTCATCAGTTAAAAAGAGTTACGAAAGCCAACAGCCCAAATGTCTGGGAGCGGATTCAGTCAAAAAACGGATATGCCAAACTCGAAGAACAAATTATCATGAGAGTGATAAATAATCACATGGTTCCGGCGGCAGTGATCCCACAGATGGAAACAGAATTCAACATGGAATGATGGTTTCGAATAGTGAAAATAGTAATCCAGCCTGGCTCAGAGCAAGGATATCAGCAATACAAAAACTGCTGGACGAACTTCCTGCGGACAACATTGATCGCAGCCTGGTGAGAAACGGAGTGATTCCGCTGAAATTGGAAAGCAGATTCAAAGCGCTTCATGACTATGAATACAAACTGACCTTTGCGCTGAACGAGCCTCTTTCATTCAAAGAAATCACCTCATTCAACACCTGGTTTGCCCTGCATCCGGAGAAAATATGCGGAAAGGAAATCATTTCAACGTCCCGCGATTTTCCGGTTACAGTCAAGGGAAACAAAGAAGAAATCATCAGTACAATCAGAGGCAATGGCGCATCCAATCTGGAGCTTGAAGCGCTCGCCCTTGAAACCGAAATGCAGTTATTAAACGATCAAAACAGTACAGACATGGGCTATCTAAGTGGAATAACAACGGCCAACAGCCTGGGATATATCAGCCCGGCAATGCTGAGCATAATCCTGGCCAACAGTGACAAAATCCTCAAGATTATAGGAGAGGCAAAAGGATTGCACGGGCTGGGCGAAACATCAAAGACCATGAGCTTTGATGAGGTCATCAGCAAATACAACAAAGGGCTTACTTTCGAAGAAATCAAAGCCTGGGTCTGGTATAAACGTTCGCTGGGGATTGCCATGAAAGGATGGGAACGATATTACATCAAGGGTGGCAATGTGGTTGAAAATGTTGTTGCGACTGAAAACACAACCATCAAAGACAATCATTTTCGCGACATCCGGAATGCGAATAAAGGCGCTGTTCTTGGTAAATACATCAAGACTCACCAATATGCCGAAGGCGAAAATTATTTCATTTTCCGCAGTGATGATGGATTGTATTATGTGTCGGCAAGAACATGCAAGCTGGAAAAAACTTCGATTGCAGCGAATGAAAACGAGCTTTCCGCACTGGTAAAAAAAGGAGCGCTGTACTACATGGGCGGCGAAGTTGTTCCGTTTCCGATCTACAGTTTTGGCAACATGTATGACCGCGAGTTACAACTGGAAGCTGACAAGGAGTTCATTCAATCGGAATGGGGAGAAGCTGTTTATCTGAAGCACAAAGAGGCCATTGATAAATCGAAGCCTGGTCTTTTGAGTGTGACCAACCCTGATGAAAAGGAACGCCCAATCATCACTGCCATCTCGGACTTCGCCGCTGACACCAATCTTTTCTCAGTTAGCGAAGTGCGCGAAGAATTCATGGATGTGGAAAATGCCGAAGAGTTGAAGAAAGTGAATGGAAAGGTCGAACGTAAAAAAGACAAGGAGAAAATCAATCTTAAGTTTGATAGCGAAACCCGATACAGCCTGCAGGACGTATTTGTCAAATGGCTGTTTACGCTGAATGCCGACGCGGATTTTGAAAAGTCATCTGCTATTGACATTGCCGATTACTACATTGCCAACCGACCTTTGCGCGATGACAAAATGAGCAAAGAAGAAAAATCGGAGCTCAAGGCAAATGCCCGGATTGAAGGCGAAAAGCTGTTTTCAAGATTTCTGCATGAAGTTCTGACTGCCAAGGATCAGGAAAAACTGGACTATTCATGGAACCGGTTATACAACGGACAGAGCGATATTTCCTATCACAAAGTGCCGATTGGCTTCGAGTGTTCAGCAACGTTCAAGTCAGGGATATTGCAGCTCACCGACATTCAGCGAGAAGGTATTGCATTCATGGAAGTGATGGGAAGCGGCATCAACAGCTTCGATGTGGGTGTTGGCAAAACCGCCTGTGCCATAGCAACCCTGGCCAATTTCATTTATTCCGGAAAGTGCAAACGGCCTCTTATAGTCGTTCCCAAACCGACTTACAAAAAATGGATCAATGAAATTTTTGGTTTCGAAGATAAAAAGTCCGGCAAATTCATTTCGGGAATTCTTTCCCATACCGGCATACAGTTGAATGACTGGTACAATTTGGGGACTGATGTCGTGAAACGCATCAACCTGAACAAGCCGGTTCCTGAAAAATCCATTACTGTGGTGACCTACGAAGGTTTTCGAAGACTGGGGTTTGGCGACTCTGTTTCTGATGAACTTTTTGTCGAGCTGGTGAACATACTTGGACAAAGCCGTGAAAAGACCGCAAGGGACAAGGAAATTGAATATCAGAAATTTCGTGAAATGATTGGCGTTGGCCTCAAAGACACCGTTGCCGATGTGGATGTGGTCGGATTTGATTACATCGTCATTGATGAAGCGCATCGTTGCAAAAATGTATTCAGCAGTGTGAAAGCGGATGAAGACGGCAATAAGCGATACAACATTCAGTCGGCAACTTCCGAAACCGGACAGAAAGCATTTTTAATTCTGAATTACATTCAGCGCAAATTTGGCCGGAACACGATGCTGTTGACAGCAACGCCGTTCACTAATTCGCCTCTCGAAATTTATTCTATGCTTTCGCTGGTGGCTTATGAAAGCCTCACCAAAAGCGGCATCTACAACATTGATACATTTTTCGATTTGTTTGTCCTGCCGACTGTAGAATGGACCGCCAATTACAAGGAAGAAATTGTAGAGAAGGAAGTCATCAAATCATTCACCAATCGCCGGATCCTGCAAAAACTCATCTACAATCACATCCTGTACAAAACAGGCGAAGAAGCAGGCGTGAAGCGGCCTAAGAAAATAAACCTCCCAATGCTTTACGATGCTGTTTCGGGCAATCGTGAGCGACTTGTTCAGGAAAAACAAATTCTGACTTATATAAACATGACTCCCAAACAGCGGGAGAATCAGAACAAGATTGTTGCAATGGCAAAGAGTTCTACACAGGGAAAACTCGACATGGGCAACCTGTTCAGGGCGCTGGCTTTCTCACTCGACAATGCCCTATCGCCGTTTATTCTGAACGGATCACCGGAAGATTACAAAGAATTCATTGACGAAAGTCCGAAGATCAAATACGTGATGGAATGCATCCGATCGGTGAAAAAATGGCACGAGGGAAAGGGCGAACAGGCATCGGGACAAGTGATTTACATGAACCGTGGAAAGCAGTTTTTCCCGATGATTAAGCAGTATCTGGAAAATGAAGTCGGGTTTGAAAGAGGGCTGATGTTTGATAAAACCAAAGTGGATGAAGTGGAAATCATTAGTTCTGAAATCAACGATGCACGAAAGGAAACCGTGAAAGAAGCGTTTCTGGAAGGGGTGGTGAAAGTGATCATAGGAACGGCCACCATTCGCGAGGGAATTGACTTGCAAAAACGCGGAACGGTCATTTACGATTGTTATCCTGAATGGAACCCGACCGATATCCGACAGCTTGAAGGACGCATCTGGCGGCAGGGAAACAAGTTTGCTTATGTTCGAATCGTTATGCCATTGGTACAGGATTCAATGGATGTTTTTGTCTTTCAGAAACTCGAAGAGAAGACGTCGCGCATCAACGACATCTGGTTCAAAGGCGACCGCGGCAATGTACTGGACCTGGAAAGCCTTGATCCGGAAGAAATAAAACTGGCATTGATTACAGATGTTGACCGGTTGGTGCGCATGTTTTTCGATCAGGAAAAAGAACAACTCAATCGCGAATATTCTAAGGCAAACCGCGCGCTGCAAATGATTGAAGAAATCAAAAGCGACATAGAAGATTACAACAACTATCGAAAAGAGACGCTGGAAGCCATTCGTAAGTTCTACGACAACCTGATCAACTCAGATCATTTCGACAATGCAGCTGCCGCAGAGCCTGATTTTGAGCAAAGCCAGAAAGCAAAGACTTTCAAAAAAGCAAAGGAATTGAAGGAAGAAATTGAAGCGTTACTGAACGCATCCACCTTTGAAGACAAGGATGTGCTGGCTGTCGGACGGAAAATCGAATACTCATACAGCGCCCTCAGAATCTACTTCGACAAAGCCTGGTACCTGCGGTATTTCAAAGAATATGTTTCGAAAGTCCGCAAAACGGAACGTACCATTTTGAAACCAAAAGGGTTTTCAATCGAAAGCGATCTCTCAAAGGTGCTTGAAACCTATCAACTCGACAAACAGGCCATCGTAAAGAAAGCAGAACTTTACAAAGGCGACCAGGGTTCAGAACGTTGGAAAAGCCTCCGCAGCGAAATTGAAGCAAAGAAATCGGCGCTACAAGTCGAAGGCCGGACAGCCCAGGATCGTGCAGAAGAATTTGCAAGACTCAATTATCTGCTTGCATACAAAGCCGACGACATTCCCGCCGAAGAGCCGCAAATGATGCCCAGCACCCCTGCTCTTGCTCCTTCCATGAGCGAACTGGAACTCGAGGCAATGGCTCTGGAAGTGGAACTGGACCTTCTCTCAATCTGAAAATTTTAAAAAACAGCAATATGATCACCATTGAAAATTATTTCGACGTTAGCCGGAACATAGATTTCGACAAGCTTCCCGCAGCATTGAAGAACGGAGACAAACTCACCCGTGGCGCGGCGCCAAACAACTGGTCTGCATACAATTCCAATGAAAACATTAAGCGCGTCATCAACGCATATATGCAAAAGCTGGATGATTACCTGGAAAAGAATCCGCATGACGAACCAGCCAAAGCGAAGCCCAGAGCGGAGACAGAAAAACCAGAAAAGCAAGCGGCTGCTAAAAAGGAAAAAGCAGAACCTGCTAAAGCCCGGCCAGAAAAGGAGCCGGAGCAGGTTGAGAAAATAATGACTGAAATCGTTTTTATCAAACGCTATGTTTCCATGCATGGCAAAACAAAAACCCAGGATGAGATCCTGCGTTTTCTGAGCTCCATGCAAAAAGCCATTCTCGAAAAGCGCATCCGGAAAACATCGCCATATGCTGCAGAAATAAAGCACATTCAGAGTCAGCTCATTAAATGCTATGAGCAGATGGGGGCATCCATCGCCGTTACGATTGACAAGAAAACGCTGGAGAAATACACGGCCATAGCTGAAAGTCAGAAAACAATGCCGTCGGTGACCTACATCAAACAATACATTTCGCTGCACGGTAAAAAGAACGTAAAAGACAAAGCTAAATCGCTCATGGAAAGGATCAGCAAAGCGGCTGAGAATCAAAAAATCAGAAAAAGCGATCCCTACGCCGCCCGATTGGAAAAACTCTATAGGGCACTCAATAGCTATGTAACCGGAGAAAGCGATGCACCGATAATCAGTGAAAGTGAACTGAACGGACTCATGGGGCTGGTCAGAAATTCTCAAAAAAAAAGCCCGGGGTTAAGCGGTCCGGCCGATGACGAAACACCTGAAGTGATCCGCAGCACAGATTTGTCCGCTATGAAATTTGAAACCATTGGCCTTCAAGGCAAATACCGCGAGCTGATCGGTGATCCCAGCGTTGGCTTTTCTGCTATGGTTTACGGCCTGCCCAAATCTGGCAAATCAACCCTGTGTATTGACTTTGCAAAATATCTGGCAGAGCACCACGGAAAAGTCCTGTACTGTGCCATTGAAGAAAAATTCGGCTACACGCTCAAAGAAAAAATCGAACGGCTCCAGGCTTCCCATCCCAACCTATACGTTTCCGAAACCATTCCCGACGATCTCTCAAAATACGACTTCGTTTTTATAGACAGCGTTTCCCGCGCTGGCCTCGACATGGACGGCCTCCGCAAACTACGCCATGACAACCCCCGCACCGCATTCATTTTCATCTACCACACCACCAAAGAAGGCAACTTCCGCGGCAAAAACGAAAACGCCCATGAGGTGGATGTGATTATTGAAGTCGCCGACGGCAAAGCTACTGGTAATGGGAGGTTTGGAATTGGGGGGGGCGTGGGGGTGTTCGATCTATCAGCAGCGTTTAATACAATGCAAAAATCTACCAACTTTTAGGTATAATTTATTATTGCCGATTGCACGCTTTATAAGATTATTTTTATATTAGATTTATTTATACGCTCCTTGCTCATATTCCTTTAAATGGTCTTTGTTATATATAAGAGAGACGTCAAGGTTTTTAAATATTGCATATGTTTCAATTAGTGGCTTGAATTTATCACGCCCATTGTTATGTAAGCAATTGTAGAAAAGTATGACTTGTTCATAGCTTGATAGCTGTGCTCTTACAATAGAGGTGTATTGTTTTTTGTTTTCAACATTGGATTTGTCAACAAACTTAATTATGTGATACAATGTTCTAAAATAATGACTCATGTCTGACTTATTGGAGTCATATAAAATGTCATAAGCGTCTAGTGCTTGCTCTATCCGTGAAGATTGAATATTCAAACTAGATTGATTATTTATACTGTGGTGTAAAAAAGACGTGAGTTGTTTATAAAAATGCTCAAAGCAATCTCGACCAGTTGAAAACACCTCTCCTTTTGATATGGACTGTCTTAGGTCAAGAGAGTTAACAATTGAAGTAAACAATGATAAAAGTTGAAAAAATGTATTCTCAAATTTTTGTTGTCGCAAGGTGTCATTCTGTTCTTTCATTTCTACCTTTTGTCCAGAGAGTTCTAGTCTTGTATATTTAACCTCAATCTGACTATACATTATTTCTAACTGTTGATTTAGAAGTTGTTGTTTCTGTCCAAGAAAAGCGACATAAATAAAAAATAGCCCAGCAAGAGACCAAATTGATGCCACCGAGCCTGCCATAAAATCCCCTAAAAGGTTAAGCCCAAATCCATCTCCATCGTTTTGATTGACGTAATAAAGAATTGAAACAAGGGAAATCGCCCCCCCAAGCCAAACGAATATCCAAGCCCATTTCGTAAAACTGGATATTTTTGAAGCAAGTTCAGCCAATTCTGACTCTATTTCAATTTGCCGAATTTCAATTCGTTGCGTTGCAAATTCAATGTCTTTTTCTATGTTTTGGTTTGTCATGTTGTATGTTTTAATGATCATTCTTGTTTCGGACTATTTTGGCTAAACGACATACACTTATGAAATCGATCTTCCTGTTTGAGTTGGCTATTAAAAAGGAAATTCGAGATTTGCCTACCATTTCAAATAAAAAGTTAACAGGAGTTTTTATTCATTGATAAACTTTATTGTATTCTTAATTTTTACAACTTTATCAAACTTAGGAATAAGGTCTTGATTTTGATTGAGTCGAAATTCTATATCATCCCTATTCCACCAATCTGTCCAGAGTTGCTTTCGATTTAATTTTTCTAATGCCTCTGTTAGAGGATTGGTTATTTGAGTACTGACTGCCAGAAAAAATCCAGTAGCATCATGATATTCGATAGTGTCTTTAATATCTTGAACTTTGCTTTTACCAATAGTGGTATTACTCGCTTTACATTGACCTACAATTTTTAGTATCCGTGACGGAGGCTTAGTTTCATTAAACGTTTGATTTTTCTCTACTATTTCCCAATCAATGATTAAATCTCTCCCATTATCTCCTTGATTTGTTGGGGAAGCTATACGAACTCTTTTTACTTTGACATCCCTTTCTAGAAGGCTTTTTATTAATAATTCGAATTGTGCAGGGCATGGATTTTCTATCCATTCGAAAAGAGGAATTGGGAATAGTATTGATGCTTCAAGATTGTGGCGTTCTCGAATAAACTCTTTTTCAAGTTTAAAGGCATCTAACCCTGAAGATAAACTTTTTGCTATTATATAATCTTCACCTATGCTAATTACAAAGTTTTCAATAACAATTAGGCTATCTACATCAATTCTTTGGAATCTATCAATGGAGGTCAAAATGTTTGCAATCTCGTTTAAAGCGCTATGACTTGCAAAATTATAAGTAGTAGAATCAATATATATGTCACCATTTATTCCTCTTATTTTTTGCGGATTGTAATCAAATAGAGTCATTAATCTTTTTAAATAATCAATTAGAGATTTTGATTTAATTATTGTAATATCATTATCAATGTCATAAACGAAAGAATACGAAGGTCTTATTCTACTACCTGCATTGTAGCGAGTGATTGTTGCTGTATAACCGATTAGATTTGATTCAGAGTAATAATCTCTTTCATTTATTAAATTTTCTTCTTCCATACACTTTTGGCACGGGCAACCAATCAACATCCAAAAGGAATATCTCCATTCAAGTAACATACTAAATAGGTTTTCTATAAAATCTAGAATATTAATAGAAGAGTCTTCATATTGTGAAGGATAGATGTATCTTCCCCAAATTTCATCATCAATAAGAGGGTGTGCTATATCGAATATTGAACATGAAATATTGGCTTTTATTTTTAGAAAACTAGCAAGCATTAAACTTATAACTATATGTAAATCACTTCTATCTCCGCTATAAACAACATCGCTTGTCCTTACTAAAAAATAAAAACTTAATTTATCTTCATTAAAGTTTAAAAATAAAGTCACCCCATCAATCTCTCCGGTAAAGATTCGGTAAGAATTTTCATTAGATTCTTCAATGAAAAACGAAAAAGAATCACATATTTCTTTTATTCTCTCCCGTATTTTATTATTCAAATTATTCATTCAAATTGATTTAAGTACCATTAAAGCTTTCCCGATCTTTGCGTAGATGGGCTTTTTAAGCCATTGACTGTCTGCCAGCATCCACTTTTATTAATTTCACAAATGGTTTCATTCTCACCCTCTGCCCCCAAACACAACCCCCTTTTTATAAGCTGCTTTTCATCCCTTTGGTATTAAGTGTTCAATCGTAAAATAATAAAACTCACCTGTAATTGGATTGCGTGTCTTCTTGTCTAAAACCCTCACTGGAATATTATATTCTTTCCCAATTCTTGCTGTTGAGTTTTTACCTGCGAATAATTTCTCGGTCAAGTTTTCTACAAGAGATTTGTTTTGGTCTGGATTGTCTAAGACAAATTGTTCAACTTGAATTGATGCCGTTGCCCTCTCTTTACAAAATTGATAATATTCATAACTTCTTTCTCTTAGCTCAAGGTCATTGTCTATTCTGTAATAACTTGAAAGAAGTATAATAACTCCTCTCCTTTTAAAACCTGCTATTAGTTCATCTATGAATAACTTGGCTTCACCATCGTCTTTCGTTGTAAAAGTTGCAACAAAATGAACAATCGCATTATAGCACTTGTCATCAATTTTCAAGTCAATTAAATATTCCATGTTTCATTATTTATAGTAAACGGCTTTGTCCAGTTGTCGATAAAGAAATGAAATTAAACTTAGTATGTCTAAGCAATCCTGTTTGTCAATAGGCCAAGTGATTGCAGGTTCATGGGCTGTTGGATTACGAATAGCACTCATAATGCCACCCGAAATAAACTTAATTCCATCTTGAAAGTCTTTGTCTGACTGGGATTGACAAGCAGTAACTTTTAAGACTCCAGTATCACACCCCCAAACACTTAGCATAAGAGGTTGTCCGTCTTTATCACTTTGAGATTTTATTTTTATATCTTTATTGTACGCTTTTGCACTTTCAAAAACTGAATGAAAGTAATTTCCTTGTGCAAATAGTTTTTGTGAATGCTTTATTACTTCAGAGTGAAAATTTCTTTTCAGAAATTCATCGAGGTTGTCTTTATAAAGCAGGTTGTAGGGACAATTGTTCTTCTCTAAAAACGCAATTGTCGTTTTTATATGTTCTTCCGGAGTCAACTCAAGGCAAAACTTAATTAATCGTTTTACTCTTTCGGTGCTGTCCAAAGGAGTTTTTGCTAAAGACATAACCCAATTATATAAAGAATGCGCTCTAACTGAAGTTATTGCTGAATTCGGAAATACTTCTTTATCCACTTTTAAAACAGATTGTCCAAGTCGGTCTATTTCATTCACCGTTGTTGAGTATTTCAACAAGTCCCCTATTTGAGTTGCTATATGACGAAAGTTTATATCTTGCATTGTAGATTTTTAAAAGTTGCTTATACTTTTCATCTCGTTTTGTTTAATAATAGTGACTGTGTGTTCTCTGTTTAAAACATAACATGACCTCTTGTTTTGCGAACCTGTGTGATAAACATTTATACTATCACCTGCACATAACTCAACATACTCTTGAATTAGTACAATCCAGCATCAAAAGTCATTGTCCGCGAATAAAAAACCTTTTTTCTGCTATGTTCACGATGTAAATATATAAAGAATTTTGTTAAAATCAAGATCTCTAACGAAAATGTTTAGAAATTTATTCGATGAAATGGATAGAGATATTTATTAATGAGGTTTGCAGGCGGTTAATGCGTTTTAGCCCTTTGTTAATCGTAGCTGCGCAACTGCTTTATTTTGTATGGATAGATATTATGCGGCACATGAAAATTATAGATATTTACATGTGTTCTATCAACATTTTGTAACAACCTCACAAGTTTTATTCTTTTCATTGTACCCACAATTCAGCAACACCATCCCAATAAATCAATATCCAGGGCACATCTTCAATTCTGATAATCTTATCGGTTTTTGAATGAATTGTTTTTGTTTTTGGCTTTTCAGAGGCCCGCATCAATTCGAATTTCGGACCCAGATCTTTTACCTACTTGAACAGGGTCGTTTGCTTCATCCCGGTCAGATCCTCGATTCTATTAATACTTAACCCAGAGAGGTACAGAATCATTGCATTCCTCTTCAGATTCTGATCAATCCACTGTCTCTGCATGGTAACTGTAAAATGATTGTCACATTCTTTGCATCTAAATCTTTGCATCTTTGCTATAAAGCCATCTTTCACCAGGTTAGATGATCCACAGCGAGGGCATGTTTTCAGGGCTTCAAGAGTCATAGTAGCTTCACTTTTCTAATGCTAACAAATACACCATCTTTTGCAGATAAAGCAGGATCATTACCGCTTTACAAAGTAACCTCATTAATCAATCGGATAACAACCTCCTGCTCCAATCTAGACAGCAATACAATATCATCAATATCATATCCGGCAAAATATAAAATAAGTACTTCACGCTTTTTATCAGCATTTTCAGATTTCGGAACAACCGGAATTGTCACATTAAACCCACATACAGCGCATGAATACTGGCTGCGGCCATTCACAGTTCCATCTTTGCTGAAATTTTCAGCCTTGCATTTCGGGCAGTACATAGGGTTTCGAAATTATTTCTGGCAGGTCTGTGAAAACCAGGCCAGGGCAGTAGTAGATTAATTATAATACGATCTTCTTCTTGTTTTGCGGGGGCGGTAATCTTCTTCTTCGATTATATTTAAGTTGAAAGGAACTTCCTTTGCATAAACATTTTTCCACATCTCATATTCCGATCTGGAGATCTGATTTTCGGCCAAAGCGCGTTCTAGTTTATTCAGTTTTTCCATTTTGGCAGACTGAACAGACGTTGGTTTTTCAGCAACAGCCTTCTTTACTGTAGCTGGTTTTACAGTAGTTTTCTTAGTCGTAGTCTTCTTTTCAGCGGTCTTTTTCGCCGGAGTCTTTTTGGCAGTGGCTTTAGCAGCAGTTTTGGTTGTAGCTTTTTTCATGGGGCTTTTTGAAATGTGGGCGGCAAAGATATAAATCTTTCGGATTGATAGCCAAAGGTTTAACGATGTGAGGATGCAAATTTGGTGTTTTGCTATAATTTGCCAAATTACTCGTTAACTATCTGATTTTACGTGCTGTTAAAAAGAAATAATTCTTCTTGGAAATCAAAACAAATCTTTTTGTACTTTTAACTTCTAAATAAAAGATGTGATTACATCTTGATTATAAAACCATTAACATGTCTGAGTCCATTAGTCGGTTTATATTTTCAGGCCATGAGTCATTTCAGTGCCGTCACTTTTGGTTAAAAAAAGGGTATGACTTTGTAAATGACAAGCGGTCTTTCAATGATGAAGATGCAGTAGTTGCTCTTGGTGTTGGGAAAAACATGGTTGCTTCAATTCGCTTCTGGATGAAGGCGTTTAACATTCTTACGCCTGACGATAAATTGACAACGTTTGCCCATGATCTTCTTTCTGACAACGGATGGGATCCTTACCTAGAAGACGAAGCAAGTTTATGGATTTTGCACTATCATCTCATAAAATCAGGCTTTGCTTCAACTTATTCTATTGTCTTTAATGAATTGAGAAAAGAAAAAATAGAATTTTCAAAGGAAAATTATATTTCATTCATTAAACGCAAGTCTGAATCTGGCAAGGGTTTTACAATAAATGAAAGAACATTACATGAGGACTTGACGGTTCTTGCCAAAATGTACTTGCGTTCTGATGCTCAAAGTAAGGATAAAGAAGATAGTTTTTCGGGTTTATTAGCTGAATTGGATTTGATACGAAGCTATAGAAAAGCTGCTGAAGATTTTTTTATTATTGAAAACAATGACAAGCCTGAAATACCAGACGAAGTAATACTCTATGCTATTCTGGATAACGATAATTTTGAGAAGTCATTAAGCTTAAGCAGTATTGAGCAGGGTTACAATAGTGTAGGTTCTGTTTTCGCAATAAGTAGAGCCGGTATTCTTAGTAAAATTGAAAATCTAACAAATAAGTATCCTTTCTTAATATTCAAAGATCAAGCAGGAATTAAAGAAATTCAATTTAAAGAAAAACCAGCAGCCGAATCAATCTTGAAAAATTATTATGCAAACTAAATATTCCACATCAACCAACATAATTCGGGATCAGGGTAGAGATCTTAACTACATACCTACTCCAAATGCAAAAAGGATTGTTGAACAATTAAAAAGTGATTTTCACAAAGGGATTCGATCTTTTAACATTATTGGATCTTACGGCACAGGAAAATCATCTTTTTTATGGGCACTTCAACAAAGTCTTACAGGGAAAAAAAGACATTTTAGTGTCGATCTACTTAAGAACCCCAGAATTAAATTTCTAAATTTTATTGGCGAATATAAGTCCATTTTAACATCCTTTGCGGATTATTTTGATGTCTCCACAACAAAGCATCAGACAGAAAACATCCTATCAGAAATATACAGTCATTACAGGGAATTAGGGAAGAATAATCCCTTGCTTGTTATTGTAATTGACGAATTTGGTAAGTACTTAGAATACGCATCTCAAAATCTTCCTGAAAAGGAACTTTATTTTATTCAGCAATTATCGGAATTTGCAAATAATCCAGATCACAACATAATTCTTATTACAACAATACATCAGAATTTTGATGCGTATGCTTTCTCGTTAAATATAACCCAAAAACAAGAGTGGACAAAAGTAAAAGGAAGATTCCGGGAAATAACATTTAATGAACCGATTGAACAGCTTCTTTTTTTAGCATCAGAGCATTTAGTAAATCCCAATCTGGATGAAAAAACAGAAAAGGAAATTCACAATGCTTTAAACATTGCAAAAAAATCAAAAGCTTTTAGTTTTGGTTCTGATTTTATATCAGACATTTCAAATAGGCTCTATCCCCTTGATCTGATTTCCGCAAACATATTAACTATTTCTTTGCAAAAATATGGTCAAAATGAAAGGTCTCTTTTTTCCTTTCTTGAATCAACCGACCATACAGGTATTAATAAGTTAGATCGAAGACTAAACCCATTTTATAATATTGCCTGCGTTTACGATTATCTGATCTTTAATTTCTATTCTTACATTAATTCACGATATAATCCAGATTATGCAGCATGGGCTGCAATTAAAAATTCCATTGATGCTATTGAAAGATTATTCCCAGATAATATATCAGATTATTCAAAAATTATTAAGACAATTGGCTTGCTCGAAATAACTGCCATGAATGGTTCTGACCTTGGCAAGGAATTCTTAATAAAATATGCTTCAACATGCCTAGGAGTGAGAAACTCTGAAGAATTAGTCAATAGCCTTGAACATAACAAGATTATTTTATTTAGAAAATACAATAAACAATATATTTTATTCGAAGGGACAGATCTTGATATCACAACAGCACTTATTGAAGCAGAAAGTAAAGTAACGGAAATAAGTGATGTCGCAACAATGCTAAAGAAGCATTACCAACTTCCATCAATTTATGCAAAGGCCTATTCGTACTTAATGGGGACTCCCAGATTATTCGAATTCCGTATATCCCAAACCCCCATTAATGAAGTTCCGACAGATGAGGTTGATGGATTCATAAATTTGATTTTCAACGAGACTCTAACAATAAAAGAGGTTAAAGAAACATCTCTTAATCATGAAGAAGCGATTCTTTATGGGTTTTACCGTAATTCAAAAACTATAAAAAACCAGCTATTTGAAATCGAAAAAACAAGGAAAGTCCTTGAAGAAAATGAACATGATCGAGTTGCAAAGCGAGAGCTAGAAAACATTTTACATCATCAGAAGAACCTTCTAAATCATTATATACTACATAATTTATACTCCAATAGCTCTGATTTAACATGGATATTCAAAGGAACTGAAGTTAAAATTTCAAGCAAGAAGGACTTCAACAAGTATCTTTCTCATATTTGCTACCAAATATATGCAAAAGCCCCTGTCTTTAGGAATGAATTAGTTAATAAGCATAAAATTTCAAGTTCAATCCACACTGCGAAAAAAGGCTTTTATCGGGCATTAGTTGATAATTGGGATAAACCGGATCTGGGATTTGAAAGTAATAAGTTTCCTCCAGAGAAAACCATTTTCTTAACTCTTCTTAAGGAAAACGGCATAACATTATACTCTGATAAGATTAATTTTGTCCCGGCAGTATCACCCGACTCAACCTTCAAAGAGCTTTGGAGCTTTTCAATTGCTTTTCTTGAGTCTGCTAAACATACTAGAAGATCTATTTCGGATTTTATTTCTCCTCTTACAAAACAACCTTTTAAATTAAAACAGGGATTAATTGATTTTTGGATAGCATCCTTTCTATTCATCAAACGTGATGACTATGCTCTGTTTGGCGAAAGCGGATACATCCCATATATAACGGATGAAGTTCTCGAATTACTTGTAAAATGCCCTGATGATTATGAAATCAAAACTTTTGATATTGAGGGAGTAAAACTTGACATTTTTAATAGTTATCGTGTTTTTCTGAATCAGCATTCAAAGGATAAGATAGATAATAACACTTTTATTGAGACAATTAAACCTTTTTTAACCTTCTATAGAGGACTACCAGAGTACTCCCGAAATACTAAAAGATTAAAAAAGGAGACTCTTTCAATAAGGACTGCAATTGCAAACGCAAAAGATCCCGAGAAAACGTTTTTTGAAGATTTCCCTACTGCTATTGGCTTTAGTGTATCTTCAATTCAAAATTCAAAGGACGTACTGCAAGCTTATATAGTTAAATTGCAGGATTCTATCAGAGAATTACGGACAGCATTTGATGAACTGATAAATAGATTTGAAGAATTTATCCTCAATGATTTTATTGGTGAGAAAATGCCTTTTGAAAAGTATAAAATTGAGTTGCAGGCAAGATATAGGAAACTTAAAAAACATCTCTGCCTACCACACCAAAAAACTTTCATACAGCGTTTAGATTCTGATCTGGATGATAGAAAGGCTTGGTTGAGTTCGATTGCACAGGTAATTATTGGAAAATCAATAGAAATAATCAATGATGAAGACGAATTTATACTGAAAGATAGATTTTCCATTATGATCAGAGAGTTAGATAGTCTCACAAATATTTCAAAATCTGATTTCAATGATGGTAAAGAAGATGTATTAGGTATAGAACTGAGTTCTTTTGTTGATGGCATAAACAAAAGTTTAATACGACTACCTAAAACAAGAAGAACTGAAGTTGCGCAAATTGAAACTGTTATTAAATCGAAGCTTTCAAAGGACAAAACTATCAATATTGCAGCATTGGCAAATATTCTAAAAGAGTTGTTAAGGAAATGAAGAATATACGACATGTGTTAGGAATTTCAGGCGGTAAGGATAGTGCCGCACTTGCTATTTATATGAAAGATAAATATCCTTCATTGAACATAGAATATTACACCTGTGATACAGGAAAAGAATTAGATGAAACATATGAATTGATCAGAAACCTGGAAATTTACCTCGGGAAAAGTATTATAAAACTTCAAGCAGCAGAAGGGAGTAATGAAGCTCCTTTTGATCATCACTTAAAGATGTATGGAGGATATCTGCCATCCTCGACATCCCGTTGGTGTACAAAAAAGTTGAAGTTAGAACCTTTTGAGAAATTTGTTGGGAGTGACCCTGTTATTTCTTATGTTGGTATAAGAGGTGATGAAGACCGTGAAGGCTATATTTCACGAAAACCGAATATACAATCAATTTTTCCTTTTAGAAGGAACATATGGAGTGAAGATGTCATTAGAAAAATTCTTGCTAATGATAATATAAGTAAAACAGTAAGAATATTTAAAAAGATTACCCTATCCCCAAATGCAGATAGACTTCTTGAGATAATCAAAATACCATTGACACAAAATTTCACACAATTGCAGAAACTAAATTTACTCTTAGAAACAGGAGTTAAAGAGTTCAATCAAATTGTTTTTGAATACTTAAAATCTACAACGTACCCGCTATCTAACGAAGTTTCTTTTGAATTGATTCCAAACGAAGATAACCTGAATCGTGATGATATTTTTAAGATATTAGAGGAAAGTGGTGTCGGCGTTCCAAGCTATTATAAGAAGGTTGATTTTGAAATAAATGATGAAGTGGGTCAGTATTCACGAAGTCGCTCCGGATGTTTCTTTTGTTTTTTTCAACAAAAAATTGAGTGGGTGTGGCTTTATGAACAACACCCTGATCTTTTCCAAAAGGCTATGGAATATGAGAAAGATGGTTATTCATGGAATCAAGAAGAAACGCTGAAAGATTTAATTAATCCAGATAGGATTAAAAAAATCAAAGAGGATTGTTTCAAACGAAATTTAAAAGTAGCAAAATCTAAATCTCCATTTCTTATTGATATTTTAAATGAAGATGAAGGTTGTGCTTCATGTTTTATATAATCAATTATTATGGCATTCGACATTGATTTTGGCGAGAGAGGCTTAATAAAAGAACATATATGGAAGTTTCTCTTATTTCCTGAACACTGGAATAATCCAGCAAATGGTATTCCTCATAATCTAACCTGGAATGAAGTCCCATTCAACAACGCTCAAATAAATAATGTTCCAGCTGATAAAAAAGGCATATACTGCTTTGTAGTCAAACCTGATTTTAATAAGTTATTTGAAACAAGGTATTTATTCTATATAGGTCAAACAACAAGGAGTTTTAGAGTTAGATATAAAGAATATCTTGATGACCAAGAGGGAAAAGGAAAGCCAAGGCCAAAGGTTTTCACCATGCTAAAGCTTTGGAAGGATTGTTTGCATTTTTATTACGCTGATTTAGTTGATGATAATCATATAGAAGAATGTGAAGTTAAGCTTTTAAATACTTTTGTACCCAAGGTTAATACTGACATTCCAATTGCAAAGATAAAACCCGAACTAAAAAACATTTACGAATGAATAACACATTAAGATTACCATGCCTAAGAGGTAGAATGGGTGATTGGTTCTACTATGTTTCAGTAATGAAATTTTGCGAGCTGGCAAATAGGACTTCTCTTGCTCAAGAGATTCATAAGAATAAAGAGCTAAGCAGATGGATTCAACGAGAAGTTAGTGACAGAAGTTCTGATATAGTATCATATTTAAAAGATCAACCCCAGAGATTTTTTAATTCTATAATTTGTGGGATATACGGAGGGAAGCCACATTGGCAAGAAATTGATATTGAAAAGACATCAACGGATCTATCTGAATCTGAACAGGACTACTTAAGCAAGACTTTTGGAATTCTTACTTTAAATGGAGAAGAAAAGATTTTTTCAATAGATGGACAGCATAGAACAAGTGCAATCAAACAATATCTAAAGCAGTATAATGATGAATTAAAAGACGAAGAGGTAGCAGTAATTTTTGTAGCACATAAGGAATCAAGGGAAGGCGAAATTAGAACAAGAAGGTTGTTTTCTACTTTGAATAGGTATGCTATACCAGTGAACATTAGTGAAATAATTGCATTGGATGAAGAAGATAATTGTGCGATAATAACAAGAAGATTAATGGAAGATTTCGATTTCTTCAAGGATCGGATTCAATATTCTAAGACACGAAGCATGAATCAAGGCAATAAAAATCATTTTTCTAATATTGTTTTAATTTATGATATGATTTCAATAATATTGACAGATAAGACATTCTCCAACAACCTCCCTTTAGCAGGACATCATTATAAGAAATTCACAACACGAAGAGAGAGTGAAGACTTCATCGATAGTGAAACGATGAAAATAAAAATATATTTCAAGAAAATTCTTAACTCAATACCTTCGGTAAAGAAATATTTTGAAACTGGAGTTGTGGATAGAAAATCAAATGCAACAAGTTTGTTGTTCAGACCGATTGGACAAATGATATTGTTTTATGTACTTAAAATTGCTAAAATAAAAGGAAAAGAAAAGGACGCTATATTGTTTTTTTCTAATGATGATTTTAAACTGACTCACAAGGTATGGAAGAAGGTGTTTATTGACCAAGAGAAAAATACTTTAAAGACAGATAAACCCAGGCAAATTCTTGCCATACAGATGATTTGTAAAAAAATTGGAATCGATTTGCAAATGACAAAAGCAGAGAAAGCCTTTTTTGACAATTTCAAAGATGATGTGACCAAAATCTAACTACTTCAAGAATCGAGTAAGTCAATAAAACAGTTGTCGTTATTTTCAAAAAATGTAGGTTCGTCTTCAAGCTTTGCCCTAATTTTATCAAACCCACCATTTGCATATTCTTCGAGCAATTTCTTCAAAGATGATATTTCCTTTTCTATTTCTTTTTCTTCCATATTCTCTAACTCATTGAAATCTATGTCAGATTTCGCAAGCAATCCCATAACAACATAATCAGCCAGATCATATGGTTGCCATGCCTTAACTTCAATAAACTTACTTTTATCTGTATTCGGGGCAATTGGCAAACGGTAATTCATTTTGAGCCCTAATAAGGCTGCATACATATAAATTTCATATTTAGTGCCAAAATACTTCCCTTGTTCCCACGTTGAACTTTCACCAGATGTCCCAGCTCTACCTCCTTGTAAAACCGTGAACTTCGTAATCAGCTCTTCATATGCTGAGTTGTATTCTGGTGCTCTGTCTTTAATTCTTTTTAGAAGTTCCATATTAATTTAAAACTGAAATTTTAGTTGAAAGGTCGTGTCGATTTGCTCTTTCACTTTCTGGTATTGTCGGGGTGATTAAATAAACCTTCCCTATTTTGATGTCTCTATTTGTGAGTAATTCATTTTTTAGAGTTTCGTTTTTGTAAAACTCCTTACTCATAATTATGCTTTGTCTATAGACCTTGCTTACTGTTTTACAAAATCCAATTGTATAATCTTCTCCAAATACCGATGTTGGGGCATCCGTAATGAGAGTATAGAGGTCAACGTTCCCTGTACTTGTCTTCGCGGAAATAATTGCCATAATAGCAGCCAATTTCACTAAAATCAAATTACTTGTATTTGAGCCTAAAAGAGGATTCCCATTTCCGTCAATTATTTCAGGCATATAATTTCCATTGGGAAGTTTTCTTAATCGTATTTGTCCTCGTATAGATTTATTCCCAGCTGTCATCGCCTCATAATGATGATTTGCTTCTTTCTCTAATTGCATTATCAAATTATTAAAAACTCTATCTCGTGTTGATGAAGCTATTAGTTCAAAATCATTTAAAACGTCTTTTTTCTCAATAAGCCATTTAGGGATCTCACCTGTTATAAGAGATTTTAATTGTTCATTTACGCTTCGGAGATTATTTTTATTGAATTCAAGTTTTTGTGAAATCTTACTTACCAAGTCAAGAAAGTCTTTCACATATTTATTTTGAATAGAATACTCGTTAATGATATTACGTGCTGATTCTTCACTAAGAGAGGTGTCTGATAACAACTTTTGAATTTCTTCATCAATAGCCTTTAAATCTTTACCGGCATCTCTGATTTTAGAATTCAATCCTGTTGTTTTTTTAAGTGTTTCAGCAATATCTTCATCAATATCAGAAATTCTATGTGTCAGTGAAAGGCCATTCTGATATAGTTTTTTAAAGTCGTTAGAAAAATCCTGTTTGGTTAATTGTTTCCCGACATGCTTATGGGAATATTTATCATGTCTTTGAATTAGCTCCTTAATTCTTTTCCAGGGTTCTGAATCCTTCTTAGCTTCCCGATCACAAACCAAACATCTTTCCTCATCAAGCATTCTTTGAACATAAATTGGCTCTGGAACATCAAGAGGTAAGCGCGTTTGAAGTTTTTTCAATACTTCTTCTTCCGATTCTTTTTCTTGCCTTAATGCTTCAGCCAACTGAAGCTTGATGCTTTCATATTTCGAGTATTTCTCACTAAATTCAGAGTGTAGGCTTTCAGTTCCTTTTAAAACCCATTTGTTTCGAAACATCTTTTTATGAAAAGATATTTGTTCTTCATTTATTTCATCATTCAATTCCTCCAACCTTCCAAGAACTGATTTCTTCTTTTGTTGCAATTCAGCCACCTTTTGAGCATCTTCAATTTTATTCAGCAAATCATCGCATTTCCCTTCAGCAATTGACAAATTATCCTTTGCTTCCTTTAGTTCCTTGCCCAATGTTTCGATAGCCTCCTCCAGTCTTTCTTTTTCATTCTCCAGCTGATCACTACGGTCACCGTCTTTACTAAGTCTCTTGACTTCTTTGTCATACTCCTTATTGCCTGATTTTGCAGCAGCTTCAGCAATTTCTTTTAGCTCATCATATCGTGAAATACTTGAGAGCACATTAATAGCTCTTGTTAATGTATCTTGTTTGTTGAAATCAATTATTGATTCTACTTGCTCTCCCTGGAACCATAAATAATCTTTAATTTGTGCCGGAAGAATTCTGAAAACGATTTTCCTCTTTTCCTCTTCGTCACTAATTAATTTAGCGTTAAGATAAGATAGTTCTTTACGCATCACAGTAAATTCGCTATCATTACTCTCAAGAATTCGAGAATCTTTAACATTTACTGCATACTTTCTCTCTAATATGAAAACTTCATCTTTTTCAAGATTATGAAATGTAATTGAAACAGATGTGGACAAACTACCATCTTTTGCTTCATGTTTAGCTTTATCTGAGATTATTTTTGACTTTACCGAGCGTGTGTTTTGAAACTCCTTCTTTTCCGGCACAAATACCTGATCGTACATTACCCAATAGAAAGCATCATACAGTTTTGACTTCCCATAACCATTGTCGCCGATAATGACATTTATTCCTTCTTTAAACTCAAAGCTATTCTTGCCAGCATAGCACATGAAATTATTAAGTTCAATTCTCTCAATTATCATAACGTTATTTGTTAAGATACTGGTTAATTTTTCTTGAAGTAACGTTTTCGGTTTCTTGATTCATGTTACTATTTATGGCAATTCTAATCACCTCAATCAGCTTTATTTCACTCTGCTCAATGATTTTAAGTTTGCCGACCATTTCCTTTTTAATATATCCTTTTTCAATCAATAAAGGATCATCTAAAAAGGTTTTGAAAATGTCTTCATTTGTCATATTGATGATAGTTCGGTTTGAATGGTATAAATGTTTAGGCCATAAAAGGCACAAACTTCTCTAAAAACTTCTTCGGTAAAATATGGGTTCTTAGAGAGCATTGCAAAGTACATTACTCGCTCAAGTTCTTTTTTTGTTAAACTCTTCTCTACATCAAATGAATCTGTGCCTTCTTTTTGTGATAAGCTGGGGACAACTACTAAATCATGGATAATTGCAAATTTCTTTGCAGGATGTTTTCTTAAGATTCGTCCCCTTCTTTGAATAAACTGTCTCGGATTTCCTGTACTACTACAGAAGATTGCGGTTTCAGCTCTTGGTATATCAACGCCCTCATCCAGGCATTTCATAGATGCAATTACGTCTATTTCGCCTTTTTGAAATTGCTCTAAAATCTCGTTGCGGTCTTTCATTCCACTGATAAATTGATTTACTAATAGTTTATCATCTATACGAGCAATCTCTCTTGTATATTGATTTATGAGTTTGATGTTTTCTTCCACTAATTCATCTTCGTCTTCACGTATTTCGCACGTTTCACCTTCGGGAACATAAACGAAAGTATATCTCAGAGATCCTTTTTCTTTGTACTGCTTTTTTAAAATCTCGATGGCAATTCCAATTTTATTAAAAGCTTTATGAATAATTCTCTTTCTTGCTAATAATAGCCTTTCAATAATATTTTCCGTATCCGGATCTTTTTTGCCATACCTGTAGAGTTTTGCAAGACGGTCACTAGTTTCAATATATGCTTCTAATTCCTGGTCCGTCAACTCAACTATATGGGGGTAATAATAGTATTGGCATAGCACATCCTCTTTAATAGCCCTATCCATCGAGAATGAGTATGTGTATGGTTCATGATCTTCAAAAAACAACTCCATTCCTTGTGTTCCTTCAGGATCATAAATCCTTTTTGGTGTTGCTGATAACCCAATTCTCTTTTTAATTTTAAACTCTTTAATTCTCTTCGCAACTGTAGGAGAAGCAAGATTGTGACCTTCATCTGCTATGAAAATTGTGTCTTCTGGCAAATCTTTTATAATACTTTGAAATTTATCCTTAACAAATGACGCATATGTGCTTATTAGAACAAAAGAGAGTGGTATTCGTTTTGAGGAAGATAACAATGTTGTTACTTCGCCCTCCCAATTTGATTTAGAAGAAATCTTATATACTTCTTGAAAGTTAAACGATTTTACTTCCTTTTCCCATTGATCCACCAAGGTAATAGTAGGAACAAGAATTAACGCATGATAAACTTTTTCACTATTTTTTTGATATTCATTTAAAAGACAATTGAGGGATGTTATGGTTTTGCCAGTACCCGTAGCCATTGCAAATATCCCTTTATAACCATTACTTTCCCAATTCTGATATGCTTCCTTTTGGTACTCTCTGGCTCCTTGGGGATATGGAAATTTAGGTTCTTTTATAATTTCCTCAATTCTTAAGACTACTTTCTCTATCGCTTTCCTCAATTCCTTATTTTCTAAAACTCTACTTTTCTTTTCAGCCAGTTCTTTTTCACGAATTAAAAGCTCATTTAGCGATTTATCCGCAAAATGCTCTCTAATTGCTACAGAGACATCTTCTATATTAATATAATCAACAAATTCAGCATTACCGGAAAAAATATTTTCAAAATATTTGTTTTGACTTTTAATCCATTTGTTTGATCGTCCATTTTCCCAAGCTAAAAAGCCATCTAGTTCTTCAAGGTTTTCAAGTAATCCATAAGCAGTGAAATTGCAGGATGCTTTAAATCCAACAGAATCTTGGCCATCGAAGAATACACCGGATTTGTAATGTGAAATGCCTTTCCCGTTTTTAGGTCGAATAATGACAATTTGAATCCTATCATTTGCTATTAACCATGATAAACATTCAAAGAAATGCCTTCCATACTCATCGAGAGACCTTTTCAATTTTTTAATATCCGATAGGTCAAATTCATTATCAGCAAATTTTCCGATTTGTCCGGCTTGAATAGCATCTTTATCTTCCTGTGATAATACATTGTTTACTACCATCCGCATTTTACCACCAGAGAAAAGAAATGAAGCAAATCCTAAAGAAAGAATGTTAATTGCAGCCGAACTAAAATATCCAAGCAATAAGTCAAAACTGTTACTGCTACATAAGCTTTCCAGGTAAAATTGAAATGGCTCATTCTCAGTTCCGGTTCTATAAGACCTGTCTTCTGACCACTCTACATCTCTAAGCATATGAAGAACGGGTTACAGTTATGAATTCGTTTATCAGTCTTACAGTGGTTTCTATTTCTTCTTTGGTGTTAAATTTTCCAAGCGAAAACCGAATAGACGACATTGCATCATTATAAGACAAACCAATAGATTGTAAAACATGTGAAGGTTCAATAATTGCTGATGAACAAGCTGAGCCATTTGAAACAGCAATATTCTTTAATTTTCCGATTAGAACAGAAGCTTCTATGTCATGAAAGCAGATATTTGTAACATTATAGATTCTGCTTTTTATTGAACCATTTATTGAGGTATTGGGTATTGCTAATAGACCCATTTCTAATTTGTTTCTTAGTGCCTCAATATTAAACTTGTTTTCATTCATCTCAATCATTGCAATTTCACATGCTTTTCCCAAACCTATAATTCCAGGAACATTTAATGTTCCACTTCTTAATCCCTTTTCATGGCCACCTCCGTGTAAGAGGGGTTGAATCTTTATATTTTTTTCACCAAGTCCTCTGATGTATAATCCACCTATCCCTTTTGGAGCATAGAATTTATGTCCTGAAAAAGCCATAAAATCAATTCCTAACTCATCAACGAGCGTTTCTATTTTACCAACAGCTTGAGTTGCATCACAGAAAAAAGCAATATTATTAGCATGCGCTATTTCAGAAATTTCTTTAATTGGTTGAATAACTCCAATCTCATTATTTACCAACATAACAGAAATAAGGATAGTCTCTTTTCTGATTTCTTTGGAAAGAATATTTAAATCAATAATACCATCATCAGAAACAGGAAGAAAACTAACTTCAAAGCCAACAGTCTCAAGGTATTTACATGTATCAAGAACAGCCTTATGCTCTGTAGAAAGGGTTATTATGTGATTTCCTTTATCCAAATTCGCAAATGCGTAACCTTTGATAATCAAATTTATGCTCTCAGTTGCGCCAGAAGTAAGAATAATCTCATTAATGTCAGATTTTAATAAATTAGAAATTTTAACTTTAGCTGACTCAACAGTCTTCTTGATGTTTTGTCCTAGAATATGTATACTTGAAGCGTTTGCATATTGATCATGGAAAAATGGAAGCATTGCTTCAAGAACCCTTGAATCAGTGGGAGTAGTCGAATTGTAATCTAAATAAATGTTTTTATGCATTCTTCTGCCAAAGATATAATATTTGTATTAACTTTTAATACTTTTTTTTAACTAGTTAATACAAATTTCAAATTCACTCCCGTTTTGAATCAAAAACCGCCCGATTTTCGCCCAAAACAACCAATTTTGAACACATAATCGGCTCATTTTCGACTCATTTTGGCAAAAATAGTCGCTAAATAGCCGTGAAATGATCCGATTTTAGACAAAAAATGACCCGGCGGGAATTTCTGCCGGATCATTTTGGATTTTTTGAGGTGTTTTTGTTTGTTTTTTAATATCCGATCAACGGTTTGTAGTTTTTGGTTAGGAATTTCTCCACGTCGGAGGCTTTGTAATAGATCTTGTGGTTGATCTGGGAGAAGGGAATCTGTTTTTCATCGCGATACGATTGCAATAATCGCTTGCTGATATTGAGAACCTGGCAGAGTTGCTGGTTGTCGAGCCAGCGTTCGGATAAAGGATTCTGGGCTTTCTTTACAATATCAAGGATTTTCTGCTCAATATCGTCAATACGCCGGACTATTTTGGCGTAGGCTGCGGATTCAATGGTTATTACGTCCATCTTGTTTTGATTTTGAAGGTTAAACAATCGGTGATGGTTCGTTGCAACTAAAACCAAAGCAAGAATACGCAAGAAAAAACGGTCTTTTGGTCTTAAAAGGGTCTCAGATACTTGAAAAGACTCTTTTTGCACTTTGCGGGCTATTCGTCCGGTTCAATAAAGCCGGAAATATCAATTCTTTTGGGGCTGTCCTGCTTAATATGCTTGTCAACCCTGTATGGTTTGAGCAAAGTATGTATGGTATATGAGCTCAAAGGCTTATTGCTCCTATCAGTGAAGTTTGCCACCAGAAAGGCTTCGAGGTTTTCGCGAGAGGTTTCGATGAATGGTCCTTCCGGAGTCCTGTATTTTTCAAGCAGTTGGGTGAATATATCCACCAGAACGTTGACCTGTCCGTTGAGCTTGATGGGCTGGTATTGTACATTAACTGTATTTAGATGGGTCTTCATGTGGTCTGAAAAAGTCTTACTGCTTTCAGAAACGCTTTGCGGCAGAATTCTTTCCGAAACACCCGTGTTTTCAATAAAAGACTTTTCAAAACATTCCGGTCTGCTCGTCAGATTATAACGGAACAATTTGCACATTTTCGGGACAGACAGCTCCTGAAAGATCTCGTAAAACAGCCTTTCCTTGCTTTCTAAGGGTGTATTTATGTATGGAAGGAACATCTGCTGATAAAAAACAATTACTCTCGCCACAAACAAATTGAGCACGAAAAAAATATAAATATTGTCGCGGGCTTTTTCTTTCTGTATATCCCCGAGTTCTATCTTGACTTCGCTGAATAGCTTTTTTGTTTTTTGAATCTGCCGGTTTGCATACACCGAAATATCTTTAGCGTCGGAGTAATACTCAAGAACCCATTCCGCCCTGAGTTTAATACGCTCAAATTCATCCCCCATCAACTCCAGAAAGCTTTGACTTTTGGGCGTATCGAACTGTGGGATATCGTTTGAATCTTCTAACCTATAAACCTTATTGGGCCTGATCACAATTTTGTATTTCCCATTCGGGATCTGGTGATAATCGACAGAATAATCCTTTCTGCTTTTATAACCGTAGGATAGATAATTATTATTGTCGAGATAATCAATCAGGTCTGTATCTGCAGGAAGTATAGCCACCTGAATGGTATTTGCTTCATAAACCAGATTGCATAGCCCATCCGGATTGTTGAAGCGTGGCAATCCAGGGTGAAAACGCCCATGAGCGATTTCACAATAGGTAGTAACGTGTATTAACTCATGGCACATGATAAATTATCATCTTTTACATAATGTTAAAAAACATAAATATTCGCACATTTATTGTCAAAGTTCGGGAGAAATCAGACTTCGGCCTGATGAATTTTCGTTAACGGCTAAGGCACAATATTTTAAAATTTGTAGTAAAATTGGGTACACGTTAAAAAAGTGTTGCTGTTTTAACAAATTAAATTACAGTATAATACAACACAATTAGCTACCCAGCTATTGAATTTCAAGCTACCAGCGAGCTGACTTAAAAACATCTTAAATTTGCCGGAGATTTTTCTCCCGAACCCTGGGACCAAACATTTTTTTTGTGTTGCAAAATATTGTATATTTGTAATCTAAAACAAAATCGTTCTTCACAAAATGTAAAGTAAAAAAGTTGGCTGGCTTTTTAGCTACCAGGATTTTTTGCACCTCAGGATATTAAGTCTCAGAGCGGGTTTTCGCATTCAGGTTGCGGAGCCTCGCTCTCCGCCACCCATTCATAAACAGCCATGCGCAAGCGTGGCTGTTTTCATTTATGTCTGCGCCATGCAAGCGTGCTTGCACATGGCACAGGCATAAATGAATAAACACTATCCAGCCTGCCGGATAGTGTTTATGAATGGGCGAGGCCCCCCAATTCGGGATCATGACGAGCGAAGCGAGACATAATCCCGTAGCTGCAATATATAAATCTCTTTTGCCCTTGCAAAAGCACTAAGGTCGTAGTTTGCGCAGCTTTTGCTTTGACCAAAAATGCGCCGGTATTAATTGAACTTCCTTTTTGATGAAAAAAGCACATCGTTTTTTATGACGGCAAGTTATAAGACATCTTAGCTCTGAATTTTTTTAAAAGTGATCAGCATGCGCAATTCAGGCGTTATATTTTGAACTTATCTGCCATCAAAGGCTGAAAACCAATCCTGCAACCCTTGCATAAAAACATAATCTTGCTGTATTATGAATTAATATTTAATTTAGCATTCTAAATATGTGATAGATGAAACCGTCAATGCTCTGTTTTTTATTTGCATTATGCTTTTCAATAGCCGCAAAAATGGGTTTCAGTCAGTGTGAAGTCGTGGCCATGGCCACCCCTGATTCAGTTTGTCCGGGTGACCCGGTAAGCTTATCCATAACTAACAATTGCTTCTCTCAGTACTCAAATGATTTCAACCTCGGAACAGCTGGTGCCGGATGGATTGTTTCCTCCGGAGTTTCTTTCAACAATCCTTGTAATCCGACATCGGACGGGTCCATTTATCTGTGGATGGGAGATAATACAACTCTACCAAGGCAACTGTCTACTATTTCAATGGACGCAACAACATTAGATATAGTGTCATTTGACATCAAATATTCCATGCAAAGCCAGGCTTCGCCTTGTGAAGGAATTGACGAATATGATGAAGGAGTTACTTTGCAGTACTCCATAAACAATGGAATTAACTGGATTGACATCGCCTATTTTCGTCCTGATGGATCGATCCTGAATAATTCAATTACTCCCGGGTCAAATAATACAAGCATAACCAACTATAATACGCCATTCACAACATGGGCAAATTATGAGTTTTTCGTACCATCGGCCGCGCAGACAACAAGCACTTCTTTCCGATGGATCCAGATGGATTATTCTTCAATGTCAAATGATCACTGGGGACTTGACAACATCAAATTTCACAGCCAGAATGCGGTGTCTGTCAATTGGTCAAACGGAGTTTCATCGGACCAGCCGTTTTTGGTTTATCCGGAAAGTGATACTTCTTTCATAGTGGAAGTAACAAACATGCAAACCGGCGACTCTGCATCTGACACTGTTTATATAAATGTTTTCGAGCCGGAAATTTATATTTCAGGAAACGAGATCCTGGCTGACACTTCTTATCATTCTTACTTTTGGATTGACTGCAGCACTGGCAATACAATTCCTGGTGAAAACAGTGAATCATTTTCACCGCAGGCAAATGGCAGTTATTCATTGTATGCTACCACTTTCACCGGCTGTGCGGCGCAATCCGATTGCATAGATTTTACAGTAAATGGCATTGAAAACTTGAATAACACTTCAATAAGCGTTTTCCCGGTCCCCGCCATTGATGATGTGGTTATTACAAATAAAGATGCCTCTCAAACAAATTATTTCCTGTTTGATGTTTCGGGAAAAATGCTCTACCATTTTACGTCTGAGTCAACTGAAATAAGGTTAGATTTATCCGGATTCTCATCTGGCTCATATATTCTGAAAGCCTGCAATAATAAATCGGTGCAGACTTTCAGAATAGAAATTATGTAAAAAATATTGACAAAGAATATCTATAATAAGTTGACAAAAAAATGCAGCAATACGTCAATTATCTGATTATTGATTTGCACAACGCAAAAAAAAATGTTCCTGCCGAAACTAAGCCAGGAGAGGGTTATGAGGCATTTGAAGAGCACATGATGGCTCTGGAGAATAGCCCGGATATACGATTGAGCGATTTGTTCGGCATCAGTGAAGAAGTTTTTCCGCCGACAGAAAAGCTTTCAGAATTGCAACTTGAGCAGCTCAATCAAGCCATTCTCGACATGTGGCGTGCATTTAATATTGAAACTGATTATCCCGAAGATGTTCCCGCAAATTTATTATATCCCGCATTGGTTGCGCAGTTCAGCAAAGAAATGCACTACTGGCCCGGGTGGCAAATGGGAATTGAACTGTGTAATTTTGAACCCGACAAATGTCCGTTCGGAATTGAGCACTGTACATGCAAAGGATATTTTCAGGACGATTCAAACAATCCAAATTCCTGATTACTTTTGTGTCTCGAAATACAACACAAATAAATGAAAGGAACTGAACTGATAATAAATTTTATTGAAGACAAGGCCTATCTGATCGATGGATTTCCATTGTCATTTGATCAGCTCGGACTCCCGCCTGTGGCAAAAATATTCAGATCGCCTGCGCACTGGATCGTGAAAGTTTTGAATTACAGAGCAGCGGAAAAAAGGTTGTCGGCTTCGGTTGTTGCGTACAAATTTGGTAACATTGATTTTCCAAAACATCAGACGGAACTGGCAGAAACGCTTCAGAACATTGCTTCCGTGACATTCAATAATATTGATACGGAAAAAATGCTGGCGACCTTGCGTGGGCAAGACCGCATGATCATAAATACCGAACCTATTGAGCCGGATATATTCATTGCCTTGGCAGAAGAGGCCTCTCAAAGCAGCATTGAATCAGCCAATTCAAAAGTTATAGTATTGGATGAAACATTTTTTGTTGCCATAAATGATTTAAAATTCAGGTTTGGTGGCGTCGCATTCGATCATCATTTCAAAGGCTACAACAAGAGTATAGAACTGACCATTATTAATTACGAGCTTCGCGAAGAATTCGATGCGGTAAAAAATTATTTTTCAAACGCACTGAAAACGAAAAAAATTCAGGTTGTAGCGCATGTTGAAATCGACAATGATGCTATTACGTGTATGCGTGCTCAGTCAAAGGAAATCGATTCCATCGATAAAAAAATGATCGACAGCGTCCGGTTTGAATTTGTGCGCGAAGCGACAAGAAAAAAACTGAAAGCAGAAGTTGATAAAACGCTTTTTACAATGGATGAGTATTTCGAATCGCTCACCGATAAACGCCTGCAGGCAAATGCATTTTATAGCAACGAAAATGAATTGTTTGAAGATCTGATTTCGATTACACAAACAAAACACTACAAACATTTGCGCTTTCTGTCATCGCAGCACACCTTCCACATCATGAAGCTGCGCTTTGTACTCAAGCCATTTTCTTTTTTGTTTTTACTCGAAGGCAAACGGCATTATCACATAGTCTGGGAAACCATCGACACCAAAGAAGCCACCTACGTGTGGCATACCGACAAGGATTTGAATATGCTGAAAATGACTTTGCGGAAAATTGAAGACATTATTAATGTGATAAAAGTGCAGGGAAAAATCGCCTACCTCAATGCCAACGAAGACAGCTTTCAGCGCATCCGTCATGATTACTCAGAGCTGATTGACGGCTTTATAAAATGGAAAGGTGAGCTTGAGAATTATCTGACTTAGCCTGAGCCCCTCGATGGGATACCAGGTCACGCGTCATGAGACGCGCGCCCAGTCAAGAAGTTGAGACTTGCAACCTGTATGAGAAAAAATAAATATTAATAAACCTTTATCACTTTACACTTTACAAACTTTTCACTATCGTCCTGCCCCACTCTTTCGCTCTTTCAATCTCGCCTTCAGCGAGTGGGCCTTCTTTTCCGGTGACTCGAAATAACGCCGGATCAGCAATGATTTCAGCGCCGGCGGCGGCCAAACGTTTTGAAATTTTCTTTGCTGCATCACCATGTATCCAAATATGCATTCGGGTGTCGAAGGATGCCGCTTTCACGCCTTTCAGTGCACCCGCCGGAATCGACTTCAGTGCGGCCTGCATTTTTTCGGTTGGCATAAACCCGTTGATAGGACTACCAGCGATTAGTGCAGTAAGATTATTCAGATGTTCTTTTGTGAATTCAGAAACATGCAGCAATGAAGCTGAATCGCCCATTCCGTCAACAATTGCCTCAGCAATAAGTTTCGTGTTTCCGAAACCTGAATCGTATAAAACGATGACTTTATTCATTTGAAATTCCCCCTTTTTGTGCAAATATAATAAGAATTGCATTTCGAAATAATTGCAAAAACACTACGGAACAAAATGTTGATTTTTTCTGCCATTTTTGCATCCGCCTTTACTACTGTTATTAATTCTGATACAGCTTCACCAAATATTTTTTCAGACAACGCCGAACGCAAAAAAGGCCACATCGCTGCGGCCTTTTTTCAATCATAACAAATCGTAATTATTGTCTCACGACTCTAATCACTTGCACATGAGTTCCTGTTATAAAGTGCATGAAATACACCCCCGCCGGATATTCCCCTAAATCAAATTGTTTATTTCCTGTGATTCCATTCAAATCTGTCATTCTGCTACAATAAACCAGCTTCCCATTAATATCAGTCAGTTCAATTTGAGCGTCGGAAAACTGATTTGAAGAAATGATATTGACTATTTCATCGGACGGATTTGGGAACACACTAAAAATATTATCGCCGTTTTCATCAATCGCATCACAAACCTCAATGGTAATACTGATGGTGTCCGATATTACGCAGCCATTGTTCACTGTCACACTGACATCAAAGGTGCTTAGGCCTTGACCAGTTGAGTCAACAATTATTGTTTGTCCATTTGCTCCAGCTTCACTCCAAAGGTACGTTGCGCCAGGGTTTCCGGCATCAAGTAAAATAAATGCATCGGCGCAGATGGTAGTGTCGTTGCCGAGAAATATATCCGGAAGTGGATTGACTGTCAGATTCAGCGTAAATGTAGAATCGCATCCTGTCTGAGATTGAAGGCTATCGTAATAAATTCCTTCGGTTGAATAAATATTGCCATGCCAATTGTAGACATCTCCTTCACAAATCGTATGATTTTCATTGAACGCATAAGTCGGATTGACAGTGAGGTTCAATGTGAAAACACTGTCACAACCATTCACCGTTGTGTATGCTGCGGTATAAGTTCCACCTGCTGTGTACGTGGTCCCATGCCAGGTGTAGCTGTTGCCATTGCAAATCGAATGATCTTCATTGAATGCATAAGTCGGATTGACAGTGAGGTTCAATATGTAAATGCTATCGCAACCGTACACTGTCGTATATGCTGCGGTGTAGATTCCACCCGTTGTATACGTGGTTCCGTGCCAGGTGTAGCTATTGCCGTTACAAATTGAATGATCTTCATTGAATGCATAAGTCGGGTTGACAGTGAGGTTCAATGTGAAAACACTGTCGCAGCCGTTCACTGTTGTGTATGACTTCGTAAATGTACCAGCTGCTGCATATGTGGTTCCGTGCCAGGTGTAGCTGTCGCCATTACAAATCGAATGATCTTCATTGAATGCATAAGTCGGATTGACACTCAAATTTAATGTGTAAATGCTGTCGCAACCATTCACTGTTGTGTATGACTTCGTAAATGTACCAGCTGCTGTGTATGTGGTTCCGTGCCAGGTGTAGCTGTCGCCATTACAAATTGCGTGATCTTCATTGAATGCATAAGTCGGATTGACTGTTAGGTTCAATGTATAAATGCTGTCGCATCCAGTTGATGATACATAGATTGCAGTGTAAGTCCCAGTAGTATTATACGTGCTTCCTTGCCAGATATATGAATCACCAGAACAGATACTATGGTCTTCGACAAATGAAAAAGATGTAACTTCTGTGAGATTTAGCGTGTAAATACTGTCACATCCGTTCACTGTTGTATATGCTGCAGCGTAAATACCTGCTGTTGTATACGTGGTTCCGTGCCAGGTGTAGCTATCGCCATTACAAATTGAATGTTCTTCGTTGAATGAATAAGTCGGGTTGACTGATAGATTCAACGTGTAAATGCTGTCACAACCATTCACTGTTGTGTATGACTTCGTAAATGTACCAGCTGCCGTGTATGTGGTTCCGTGCCAGGTGTAGCTGTCGCCATTACAAATCGAATGATCTTCATTGAATGCATAAGTCGGATTGACAGTGAAGTTCAATGTGAAAACACTGTCGCAGCCGTTCACTGTTGTGTATGACTTCGTAAATGTGCCAGCTGTTGTATACGTGGTCCCGTGCCAGGTGTAGCTGTCGCCATTACAAATCGAATGGTTTTCATTGAATGCGTAAGAAGGACTCACAACAACGATCATGGTCGCAGTAGTAGCGCACTGGCCGGCTGTCGGTGTGAAAGTATAGACCGTTGAAGCAGTGCTTGCCGTGCTGATTGCAGCATTCCATGTTCCGGTGATCCCGTTAAGTGATGTTGTCGGTAATGTTGCGGGAGTTGCTCCAACGCAGTATGGTCCTAGTTGCGTAAAGGTCGGATCAATGTTCGCATTCACTACAACTATCATGGTCGCAGTGGTAGCGCACTGGCCGGCTGTTGGTGTAAAAGTATAGACCGTAGATCCAGCGCTTGCAGTGCTGATTGTGGCAGGACTCCATGTTCCGGTGATGCCGTTCGTTGAAGTGGCCGGTAATGCATCAGGTATTGCTCCGACGCAGTAGGAGCTGAGTTGCGTGAATGTCGGTGTGACATTGTCATTCACTACAACGGTCATGGTCGCAGTTGTTGCGCACTGACCGGCTGTCGGTGTGAAAGTATAAACTGTTGAAGCTGCGCTCGCCGTGCTGATTGCAGCATCCCATGTTCCGGTGATACCGTTGTTGGATGTTGTTGGTAATGTTGCGGGAGTGGCGCCGACACAATAAGGCCCGAGCTGCGTGAAGGTTGGAACAATGTTGGCGTTCACCACAACACTCATTGTGGCTGTAGTTGCGCACTGACCGGCTGTCGGTGTGAAAGTATAGACCGTTGAAGCGGCGTTCGCCGTGCTGATTGCAGCATTCCATGTTCCGGTGAAGCCATTAATGGAAGTTGTTGGTAAAGTTCCCGGAGTTGATCCAACGCAGTATGGTCCTAGTTGAGTGAAAGTCGGGGTGATGTTCGCATTCACTACAACTGTCATTGTTGCAAGGGTTGCGCACTGACCAGCTGTGGGCGTAAATGTGTAAACCGTTGAAGCGGCGCTTGCAGTGCTGATTGCAGCATTCCATGTTCCGGTGATCCCGTTAAGTGATGTTGTCGGTAATGTTGCGGGAGTTGCTCCAACGCAGTATGGTCCTAGTTGCGTAAAGGTCGGATCAATGTTCGCATTCACTACAACTGTCATTGTTGAAAGGGTTGCGCATTGACCAGCTGTGGGCGTAAATGTGTAAACCGTTGAAGCGGCGCTTACAGTGCTGATTACAGCGTTCCATGTTCCGGTGATGCCATTGTTCGATGTCGTTGGTAATGTTCCCGGAGTTGATCCAACGCAGTATGGTCCTAGTTGCGTAAAGGTCGGGGTGATGTTCGCATTCACTACAACTGTCATCGTTGCAGTGGTAGCGCACTGTCCTGCTGTCGGTGTGAAAGTATAGACCGTTGAAGCGGCGCTCGCCGTGCTGATTGCAGCGTTCCATGTTCCGGTGATGCCGTTAATGGAAGTTGTTGGTAATGTTGCGGGAGTTGCTCCAACGCAGTATGGTCCTAATTGCGTGAATGTCGGTGTGACATTGTCATTCACTACAACGGTCATGGTCGCAGTTGTTGCGCACTGACCGGCTGTCGGTGTGAAAGTATAGACTGTTGAAGCGGCGCTCGCCGTGCTGATTGCAGCATTCCATGTTCCGGTGATCCCGTTAAGTGATGTTGTCGGTAATGTTGCGGGAGTTGCTCCAACGCAGTATGGTCCTAGTTGCGTAAAGGTCGGATCAATGTTCGCATTCACTACAACTGTCATTGTTGCTGTGTTTGCGCACTGGCCGGGTGTCGGTGTGAAAGTATAAACCGTTGAAGCTGCGCTCGCCGTGCTGATTGCAGCATTCCATGTTCCGGTTATACCATTAATGGAAGTTGTTGGTAATGTTGCAGGAGTTGCTCCAACGCAGTATGGTCCTAGTTGAGTGAATGTCGGAGTCGTTGCTGCACCATTAATCGTTACATCCATTGTAACTACTGATGCACACTGTCCTGCATCAGGCGTAAACGTATACGTTGTTATACCTGCAGTAGCCGTACTTATCGAAGAAGGGCTCCAGGCTCCAGCTATACTGTTTAACGAAGTTGTTGGGAGTGTGCCGGGAATATCGCCAACGCAATATGGTCCGAGTTGATCAAAAGTGGGGGTGACTGAAGAAACTGTTATGGTAGTGCTTGCGGTTTCCGAACAGCCGTTTGTAGCTGAAGCTGTTACAGTGTAGGTTGTACTTACGGCAGGAGTCACACCGGTAGGATTCTGCAATGAAGATGTAAAGCCAGTTGGAGATGACGTCCATGAAAAATCTGCTGTGTTAGCCGTAAGGGATATATTATCGATGGATGGATTTGCATTACCTGTAGTTGCATCACAAATATATGTAAATACAAGACGCACAGTTGTGCCGGCAAGCGCATCAGGTAAAGTTATTGTTTGAAATGTGTAAGACGCAAGAGCTGGCGTTGTATAATTGTACACCTGCGTGTAACCAGCGCCTGGGGTTGTTCCGGCAACCGGTATATTTGATGTGGTTGTTGTATAAACCCTTACAAAATCAGCATTGTTGTCAATGGTTGGCATTTTCAAATAAAAGGATAGCACTAAGTTTGAAGAACCTGCGGGTATTGCAACATCGCGATAAAAATGATTAGCTCTTACAGCACTTGTTCCCGCATAGGTAGTAGCAGTGCCAATATAAGCCGAATTCATTCCTGATAATGCTCCTGCAAAGGCACCGCAATACCAGATGTTTGAGGCACCATTTACAACACTCCATCCATTCAGGGGAAACGTAGTTCCCGGATCAAAGCTGCCTTCAACAGTTGGCGAAATCAATGTTTCAGTAATTATTGCCGAAGATGAGAGATTTATTGCATCGCCGGCACAGATTGAATTGTCCGAAGCTATGGCTGTGACACCCGTAGGAGCCTGATTGAATGTGCCAACACAAGATAACGCCTGAGTCCAGCAGGAGCCATTATAGCCTCTTACATAAGCCGTATAATTCCCAGGAGTACCCTGTGTAACAGTTAGTGTTGAAGAGGAATTTGCAGTACTGGTCCCATCAGCACTGGCCTGCCAATAACACGTATAACCGCTCGGGCAGCTGCCTTGAGTAAAGGTGATACTGCCATTGGTACATTGTGGTGAATTACTTGTTGGTGCTGTAAATCCTGTTGGTTGGCACAGACTTTCGGCACCTCCGGTGAGCCAGTTCAGACTGAAGCGGACAAAATGAATCTGTTCGTACGGATAAGCCCAGGCAGCATTGTATGGAATTGTATCACTCAGCTCATACACCAATCCAATGGTATTATCTGGCAACACGCACAAAGTTGAATAGGCCGATCCTATTGATGTAGTGCCCATGTCGGGATAAATCACTTTACGGTACGGCCAGTTGTTTCCATCATCATTGGAGAGCATCACTGATATATTTGTGCGAATAGAAGCGTGAAAAGGTATCGATTGAACAAGTCTGTTTTTATCCGATCCGCCGGCAATAGTCGTGAGGCGTGCTATATCGCCGTTACAGCCGGGTTCGGTTATTTCTGATTCCGAATAAACGGTACCCCAGGTAATTCCGTTATCTGAAGATGTATTCATGTAACGGTTGGTCGTATGACGTATACTTGCCAGAATAGTTCCGTCGGCACGCTGCACGAGCTGTGCTTCGTTCCCTGCACCTGCAGCATAGGCCGAATTAGTGCCACAGGTCCATGTTGCACCATGATCATCGGAATAAATAAGAAAATCGTGAATAGGCGTAGTGGCTGATGTGGTGCGGGTTTGAAGCAGCGCAGCCAAACGTCCGTTGTTCATCTGAATGCCTGATCCCGGAGAAACCACACCGGCAAACCATGCACGGCGCGTTGCATTGGAACAAAGTGAACCATAAATGCTGTTGGTGATATCAACACCGTTGATCCAGGAGAGCCCATTATCATGACTTTCGATTTTATAAATTTTTATAGGGTTGGTTGGGGTTGAAGCGCTGAATCGGTTGGCTGTTCCAGTTCCCGACGCCATTAAACAAAAAATAACGCCGGTCTGATAATCGGTTATAAAACATGGATCGGTATAACAATAAGTCGTGTGGTTTCCAGCAATTGTAATTGGAGTTGACCATGTCTTTCCACCGTCTGTGCTGCGACGTGAAACAATATCTATTGAGTTTGTGGCTGTGACTCCAAGATCTTCACCATTATTCCAACGCTTATCATAAGCTGTCAGTAATGAACCATCCGGACAGGTTGTTATTGCCGGAATACGATAAAATTCCGATCCGTCATCATCGCATCGGGCAAGTCGGGCCTGAGAAAGCAATATTGTCCTGCTGCCTGATACATCAGTAGGTACAACGGTGTTACCGCCAGCAACAACAGAATTAACCATCACATCCAGTAAATTTCCTTCAACAGCTGAAGAACTAACATCATAAACAACATAGAAATAATGCGTACCAACTGACAACGGCTGACTTCCATTGATGGCAATATTTCCGGCAGCAGGAGTAGCACTTCCGAAAATTGTTCCGGCAGCAGGATTATAACGATAACTCGTACCCATGTAATACACATCAATATTGCTCACATCGCTGATGGCTGTTGTGCCAGTCATCTGAAGATTCAACTGCGTCAGCGTCATTGCAGAAGATGCAGTAACAGCTACCTGAACAATCTCCTGATTCTCATTGCCAATGCCAGTTGGATAAAGATATTGCCATAAATTCACCGTTGGTGCACCGGCAGCAGGCAATGTAACTTTTACGTTATCTCCATAACAACTTTGAGCAACATCGGTATTACCCTGCCAGTAGAAACCTGCGAAGGGCAGCGAGACACTTGTATAATTGGCATCTGTTCCTGTAACCGGTGCAGAATAAGTCCCTGCAGCAGGATCTGAAAACCCGGTTGTCCCATCATCACGCACATACAACGACCAGCTGTTTCCAACCGGATTGTAGGTCACTTTGACACTCATGTAATTGGTCAGATTGGCTGGCAGAACGGTGCTCGTTAAAACTGAGGAGAAATTATCAACGCCATTGGTATAAAACCTTACCAGTGCGATGGCATTGTTGCCAAGGACATTACCGCCCATAAATACAGCATATCCGGTGCATGCCGATTGCAAACTGCTCGATGTGGAGCCCAACACATAGGCGCAGGAGTATTTTCCTGACTTGTCCATTTTAGTGCGACAGTTTCAGAGCCTGTAAATATTCAGTGATTTTCTGGTTATACTGCGTACGGATTTTTATTTCTTTGTGAGTGATTTTGTTTTGCATTCGTGCATCTGTTATGCTTTTGCATTCGGTAATAAACTTCCTGATTGAGTCTCCTGTTGCCAGTTCAATATGCTTTGA
>Ga0209319_1000308_pt1 | contig 70537 bp, 108 predicted proteins | sample RifGroE2_FD_184000 | JGI IMG/M metagenome (GOLD analysis project Ga0209319, IMG submission 184000) | Groundwater microbial communities from Rifle, Colorado - Groundwater E2 (SPAdes) (version 2) | ecosystem: Environmental > Aquatic > Deep subsurface > Groundwater | place: Rifle, Colorado, United...
GACATTGAAAAGCAAGTAGCGGCACTGAATGCCGGTGGTGTGCCAGATTTATCGGTACCGGCAAATGTTAACACAGAAGAGTTAAATAAGCAGGTAGCGGCAATAGGCGGAACTAAAGTGCCCGACCTAAACGTTCCTGCCAACCTTGATGTTAACGGGCTAACTAACCAGGTCAACAAGCAAATGCCGGAGCTTGGCAATAATACATCTGCCGAATACGCTAAGGGAATAGACAGTGGACTGCCTAAGGTTGCTGACGCGGTCAAAAGAGTGACAGAGACAGTTAAGAGTAACCTGCCGACAGCGGAGCAGATGAATACTCTTGGACTTGGTGTGGCGCATAACTTGGCAGCAGGAATAAGTAGTGGCTCAGAAGGCGTGACTTCTGCAGCTAAAAGCCTGGCAGATAAGGTTATCGGCACGGTTAAGGCATCGTTTGGAATTCAGTCTCCTTCAACCGTTTTTCATGGCATCGGCATTAACATGATTCAGGGACTGATTAACGGACTAAAGGCAAATGACTTAAAGAGCATGGCAACTGATATTTTTGGCGATATTCCAAGTGCTTTAGGTGGTGTACTTAGCGGTGGTGGAGCTGTCAGCGGTAACGTTACACAGTGGCTGTCGGCGGCACTAGCTTTGACAGGAACATCTCAGTCATGGTTGCCTGGTTTGCAAAGGTTGGTTGCTGCAGAGTCAGGCGGAAATCCGAAAGCGTACAATTCAACGCCTGTTGGCAAAGAGCACGCTACAGGGTTATTGCAGACTTTGCCGAGCACTTTTAGGGCTAATGCTGCGCCTGGCATGGGCGATATCAATAATCCGGTGCATAATGCGGCTGCCGCTATAAACTACATCAAAGGGCGTTATGGCAGTGTTTATAATACGCCTTTGTTCCGGAGTGGTGGCAAGTATGTCGGATATGCAACCGGGGGCATAATCAATCAAAAGCACCTGGCATATGTCGGTGAGGAAGGCCCTGAGTCTATTATACCACTGTCAAATAACAGAAACAGGGCACTGTCTCTTTGGGAGAAGACAGGGCATATTCTTGGCGCTCTCTCTCCGATAAGAAGCATTAGAAACATCTTGGACGCAAATCAAGCGAATACGCCAATAGCTCAGGAAATGACACAGACAGCGCAAACTATTACGGTAAATTCACAGGGCAATGGCGGTAGCGCACCTTCGATTAAGATCGAGTCGGGTGCAATAGTTATTCAGGCAAGTCCAGAGCAAAGTGCAGACGATATAGCCCAAGCAGTAGTTAAAAAAGCCATGCCCCTTATAGCGCGAAAGTATGAGCAAATGATCCGTGATAAGATGCGCAATACCGGCAAAATATCTGTGGGGGTGCTCTAAGTTGGGTTACAGGCTGAAGCTAAAAGGCGGATCCAAGACGATCACCTTCGATATACATGAACTGCCCGAACAGATACCACTTGGCGGGGAACAGTTGTTAGCGGTGCATAAGTTTCCCGGTGGGTATAAGTCGATTCAGGCTCTAGGCGCATTCGATGAAGCTGTCGAATGGTCGGGTGAGTTTTTATATGAAGAAGCCATGGACAGGGCGGCGGAGCTTGACTCTATGCGTAGGGCAGGCAAGCAATTAACTCTGTCATGGGGACCAATATCGCTGCCCGTTGTGATAGCAAGTTTTACTTATCAGCCACAAAACAAGTACAGCGTGCCGTATACAATCAAGTTGGAGGTGTGTCAGGAACCTCCGATCGGGACGACGTTATCACTAGATGCACTAGCTGTAGCGGCAAATGCAGTGGCTCAAACTAACCCGCCCGAAAAGCAAACCGTAACATATGTAGTGCAACACAGAGACTCGCTGTCCAAAATATCAAATAGGTTTGGCGTTACTTGGCAGGCAATATACGAAGCTAACGCGGATAAGATTAAAAATCCAAGCATGATCTATGCTGGCATGGAACTGGTAATACCCGTTGAAAATACAGATAATACATCATGGCTGGTGATACCAAGTGCTCAGTAAGCAAATATTAAAACCTGGTTTTTTTCGTGGATATGGTAAACCAAAGGCAACTGTCAGGATGTTAGGTTATGACCTGCCTAAATGGGAAAGTATTCTGGTAGAAAATAACGCTTTTTCTGTAGCGGACAGTTTTGATATATCCCTACCATGGGATGTATCTGATAAGCAGATTGATCCTCTTTTATCAAGTGGCCCGGACTTTCAAAGCCAGTTCGTGAGCGGTACCAATATCCCAGTAGAAGTTTATCTGGGATTTGAGCGCGAGTCGGCAAAGCGGATTATGTACGGCAAGATGGATGTAGCGCGATGGAACTTTGACAGTGACGGGGAAGTCGCAACTGTTATAGGTCGAAATTTAACCGGACAGCTAATCGACACTAAAACAACTGAAAAATACCAAAACCTGACTGCCAGCAAGGTTGCCGAGCAGTTTTTTATTCAACACGGACTGACTCCACAGGTCACAAAAACGACAAACCTTGTAGGTACATACCTGAACAAAGATCAGACGCAAATGGAGCGTGAGACAGCACAGTGGGACTTGTTGCTGTGGTTGGCTCAGGAGGAAGGTTTTGTTTGCAGGGTAAACGACAACGTGGGGTATTTTGGCCCGAGATCCGGAGTGGTAAACCTTTCCGCAGAGCCCTTGGTATATACCTGGGGTTTAAATATTTTAGACCTGGAAATAGAACGTGGTCCGCATGCAGCGCGTAACCTTGTCGTTGAAGTGGTTAGTTGGCATGGTAAAAAGCGCGTGGTAGAAAAAGCCACATCAAGAACGCATGTTGAGGAAAAGTATACCCAGAGATTTACCATTCCAGGCTTAACACGAGAGCAGGCGCAGAAGCGGGCTAGGTCTATCCTAGAGGAACTGAGCGCGCAAGAGATGTTTGGACGACTCAGGACTGATTGGATACCTGAGTTTGGCACTGACCGCAGAATTGCTTTGCATGGTGTAGGACTTGGTTTGTCACAGATTTATTATGTGACAAAAACTACCGTTCAATCATCCTTGAGTGGTGGCATTGAAGCAGAATTATCATTTGTAAACAACTACATCCAGGACGCGGGGAGGTATTCGCCTTGACACAGCGCATGATTGAACAGCTAAAGGACATAGTAAACACTCAAGCGGAAACGGTGACTTCCTGCCATGGGGTGGTTGTTTCTCAGGACAATGCAAGCCGAGCATTAAAAGTGATGCTAGAACCTTATGGCGTCGAGTCTGGTTGGCTCAGAGTGCTGCAGTGGCCTTATTTACCTAAAAAACACAGCCCGCATACGCACAACGAACCACCACTAACGACAAGCGCCGAAAACCAAGACCTTAATCACGAAAAAGACGAATTTTCTAGCTATAACTGGGTAGGACAGGAGGTGGTGGTCCTAATGCTGTACAGTGACTTTAGTAGTGGAGTGATATTGGGTCCGCTCTGGTGAGTATTTTGGGTACAGATATAGCGGCACTTGAAGACATAAAGTTTGCAGGTACGGACTTAGTGACAGTAACCAATGTTGATAATCTTAAGCAAGCCCTGTATCACAGATTAATTGCCGACAAAGGCGAATTAGTCCATCACCCTGAGTATGGCAGTGAAATATATAAGTATGTGGGCAAACCGATGACTCCAGGCAATATATCTGATATTCAGAACGAGGTGGCGCAGTGCGTGTTGCAGGATCCGCGCGTTGAGGTTGTGTTGACTGTTGAGGTGGAGGTAATTGCAAAAGCGATTTTGGTTTATCTAACCTTTAAGGCAATAGGAGTACAGGTCCCAATTAATGCAGTATTCCCTTTCAGTGAGGTGATCGAAGGTGTTTAGGAAGTTTACTGAGATAGCACAGTCCTTGGTGGAAGGGATATTCAGCGCAACCACCAAGATTACCGACCTAAACCCAGGGTCGATTATCAGAACTCTGATTGAAGGAATATCTGACATTCAGGAGAAGTTTTACGTTGCCCTAAAATGGTCTTTCGATCAGTCCTTTGTTTTGGGTGCAACCGAAGAAAATTTGGATAAGAAGGCTGCAGAATGGGGTTTAACGAGGAAGAAGGCAACTAAAGCCGTAACAGTTTGCGTGTTGGAGAAAGCAAGTCCTGTGTCGATCGATACTCCTATTGGTGCCGGTATTCTAGTCACAACAACGCCAATAGGTGGCAGCGAACCGGTTTATTTTGTTACGACTGAGGCAACTATTATTCCTGCCGGTTCTCAATATTCCAATCCAGTTGTCACTGAATGTACGGTTGCCGGGTTAATTGGAAACGTCATGACAGGTGAGATTAACCTTTCCGCCAGTACGGGCATTGACGGGGTAAGTAATACCTCTCACGCTTCGGGCGGCACGGATACTGAGAGTGACGATGATTTCAGAGCCCGCATACTGGAACTGCTAAGAACTCCTGTTAGGGGTGGTACAAAAGCGGACTATGAATATTGGGCGCTGTCTGTGTCCGGCGTGACAGATGCTAAATGCTATCCGCTTAATCGTGGGCCCGGTACTGTGGATGTACTGATCAATACCACAAGCGGGGTGCCTCCGGCGATTTTATTGCAGGCGGTTGCTGACTATATCGAAACGGTAAGACCGATTGGTGCAGACGTGGATGTAGTAGCGCCTAACCCCATAACTGTTGATGTAACCGTGACATTGCAAGCCAAAACGGGATATCTGGTAGTTGATTTAGTAGAACCTGTGCGTGATGCAATAGATAACTATATCAGCAGCGTAGCGATAGGCGATGTTGTGCGCTTGACCGGTATTGGCAACGCTGTCATTGATGTGTCCGGCGTATTGGACTATGTAATTATTTCACCTGCCGCAAATGTGACTCTTGGTAATACTGATGTGGCTGTACCTGGCGTAATAAGTGTTGAATAAGTGGGTGGGTGCTATGGATTTTGGTACTGTACTAAGAAACTTTTTCCCGCGCAGGTGGTTTAATTCAGGGGACTCTGCAATTATTGCCGCTCTTGGTGCAGAGTTTGATCTACTAGACAGTGACCTCGAAGAGTTTCGCCAGCAACTACTTGTTGCTAGTGCCACTGGAGGCTTAAGCGAATGGGAAACAATATTTAACCTGCCGTCTAATTCTGCCATGACTTACGAGGAACGGCGAGCGATTATTTTGTCTAGGATACGTGGTTTTGGTGCGCCAACTGTGGCTAAAATCAATAACGTAGCGAGAGTATATATTGAAAACGCGCGGGTAGTTGAGGCAGGCAATGTTTATCTTTATCAACTAATTATCGAATCTCCTGAACCTGCTTTGCTGCATAATACTATGGCAATGTTGAAAGCTGTTGATGTCATGAAGCCAGCGCATTTAATACTGGGCTATAGGTATATCGGCACTACATGGGATGACCTTGATGCTTTAAGTTTATCGTGGGACGAAATAGAGCGTTTTATATGGGATGACTTTGAGGTGTCAGTCAGGACATGGGACGATCAGGACGCACTTGATCTGACATGGGATCAGACGGATGGCGACAGTTGGGACGGGTACGAAAGTACTGTATTATGGTTTCAGTAGTATTATTGGGGGTGTGAGTATTGCCGGTTGAGACAGCGAAATTAGGGCTTAAAAAGCCGCTTGGGACGGATAAAGTAACCAGGGCGGCATATAATGAAAATCTTGATATTATCGACAGGTTAGTAACGCGAGATCAGTTTTATCTTGACTCGCTGAGCTATAACGAAACGGGAAGTGTAATAAGTTTTGTTCTCGGTGCTGGCTTTGTGGAGATTGTGGGAAGTGAGGTTGTAAGTGCTTCACTGAGTGTGGACACTGCTTGTAACATTGTAAATCCGGCCATTAATACCATTTATAACGTTTGCATTAAGAGTGACGGAACTATTGCCACAAATACTGGTGATATTCCGGCAGATAGCTTGCTGCTGTGGGAGATTGTAGTAGGTCAGAGTTTATCTGACCTGTCCAAGAGAGACAAGAGGGGTATTTTAAGCAATATCGGCAAAAGAGTTGTGGAGCACATTGACGATGACACTGCACATGGAATTGGTAATCATTTAACAAACCCTAATGCACACACCCTTACTAGCAGTATAACTTACTATGTAAACGCTGCTACTGGCAATGACGATAATGACGGAAGTAGTGAAAGTCCACTAAAAACAATAACTGCAGCCATAAACAAACTTCCTGCGAGAATTAATGTCACCGCTAATATTACTATATATGCTGGTATCTATGATGAGAATGTGTATATCAAAGGTTTTTATGGCAGTGGCGCTATTAATATTAGGAGGCATACTGTCGACATTGTAAATATTAATGGGAGTATTGCTATTTCAGGTTGCCAGCTAACGGTTACATTGTCTAACTTAATAATTAGAAGTGTCGACATAGATAATAGTGTTGACGCCAAAGTGGAGTATTGCTTTATAAATACTGCGGAACCGCCTGTAAGTATATCTGTTGGGGTTGATGTAAAAAACTCAAACGCTTGGATATATGTCACAACAATATCAAATTGCAGTGGCGGTGCGATAGAGGCACACAGAGGTTCTCAGGTGCTTAGTGACACCAATAGCGGCGCTAATAATGTAATTGGATTGCGTGCGTGGTCAACTGGATGTATTGCAAAAAGGCTTAGCCAACCCCCCGGAACCACGCCTGAAGCTACTGTGGACGGCGGCCAAATCAGATAGGCGGTGATTTCTTGAACTTTTCCTCACCATTAAACATTAACAATGAATTAACCCCGGCAAGCGACTTTATGACAATTGTTGCTGACGTGGCGGACACGCCATTTCTACTGACAAATGATCCTTTGTTAGCTAGTGGAGTATATGAGCAGAAAGTTAAAAACCGCTTTGGTAGCGTCTTAGTTAATCGTGTGAGAGGTTTTGTGTATACAGACCAAAGCGGCACTTTGTACGTCGAAGAACGGTCGGAAGATGGCACGTGGACAGAGCGAAAGCAGGTTACTGTGACGCTAAACACACAAGCAGACACGGGTTGGGTAGCACTAACTAAAAAAATGTATCGGTTTAGGTACGAAAACAATGCCGACGCGCAGGGAGAGTTATATATTTACCAGGCAGTCGGTTTTGGTTTTTCGGCCGGCATATTCAAAGAACCGTTTAGCGGTAGTGAGACGGTTACACACGTATTCAGTCAGACGATGCGGGGGCTAATGATTAAGAATGACGGCGAAGAATCACTGTCATTTACTATTGACGATGGCCCTTCTGCTGGTGACACGCGGGAGATACTGCCATATGAGGGTTGGAATTTTAACCTCGAACCTTTTACAACTGTGACGATAACTACAAATGTTGCTTTCCGTGCTGAAGGAGTGAGTTGAGATGTTTTTTACTCCACCACCGATTACGACAGCGCAAAAAACAAGAGTGCTTGTATTTGCAGTCTCTGGCCCGATTGAGGCAGGTGTGGTCGATGTACCTATTATGTTTCCAACCAAGGGACGCGTTATCCAGGTTGCCGCAAGTTGTCATGTGCCAAGCAGTACATTGGTTAGTTTATCGGTAGAAAAGACTACTGAGATGGACTTTGCAGCAAATACAGGCTGGCAGTCTATTACCGTTAGTCAAATTCTACTTCAAGGAGGCAGCAAAGTAAGCGACCCGGCAACGCCAAGAGGTGATCCTATCTCGGAAAGGGATTACTTTAGACTAAACATCTTGGATGAAGTTGCAGGCCTGGAAGGTTTGTCTGTCGAAGTAGTTATTTTAGTTTAGGAGGGGGTTCTATGGGAGCACCAATTTTAACTTTACGAGATCCGATTACTTTACAAGAAATACCGCTTACTCTTGCAGCATCCGGTGGGTTTAATCCTGGCATTGTCCGGGCAGGTGGTCAGTCGGAAGAAAAGAGGATTTTAGTTTGCAATAATTTTGACGGTGTGGACGGTGTTACAGATGCCCACGACTTGACCGTAACGACTTATGACGATTTGAGCTTTAACGAGGTTAAGCCTCCGGTTGTTGGCAAGTGGCTAAATGTCCGCTGTCAATCGCTCGGAGACGCTGAATTTACTGCAGTAGGAGGAGTCAGTAACGATCATATAATCGGAGCTGCTGGCACTCCTGGTGTATTGAGCGGGGTAAAGCCTGCCGGTGCAAGTATGGAGCTTACCGACACTGCAAACTATGCGGATATTTCCCTGAGACTTAACGTTCCTGCTGACTGTATTGACTTTGGGGATCACGTCATGCAGACGGTTTTTGTATATACGCATGTCTAGGCAAAGATTGTTTTGGTTGGCTCAATACGCTGATGGGAAGCAGTTATCTGAGCGTGAAGGGGTAAGTTTTAGCCTAGTCGATAGATCAAAGCTAATTTCTTTTGGTTTGGAAGGTAACGGCTTTAGAAACTATTTTGATATGGCCGGGACATTTTGGGTGCAAGGACAGAGGTTTGAGGTGGGACGTGACGGACATAGGTTTACGCCTGGTGAGATACTGCAGTATAAGCACTCTGCTTTTGCTTTAGGTGCGGGCAGTAGGATTATTCAGCACAATATTGGATTTAGCTGCAATGATGCCAAAGTGCTGTTGTGTGTTCCGACAACAGGGAATCCCGCTTATTTAAAAGCTGAAACTGCCGACGAGAGCAGTTTTTTTGTTGCTCGAAATGGCGTGACATTAAGTCAGGTGCGGGTCAATTGCATGAAATGGGAATTAAAGAGGTGAGAATATGTCAGTTGGGCAACAATTATTAGCTCCCGAAGCTGGGTGGGTTAGATTTGACGGGTCAGATCCTAGGGTGGTTTTTATTGCTCCCTCTTCTGCGGCAGTAAATCAATGGAAATCAGACGCTAATGCACAATATTATAATGGTGAAGATAGATACTCAGCGGTTATAGGAGCTAGAATATCGTTCCTATTTACTGGAACTAGAATAAGATTACTTGATGTGGGAGATCAGTACAGGGCTTATGATGTATCGGTATCAATTGACGGAGTAAGTCAAACAGTATCTTTAGCTAATCTGGGTCCCCCTCAGACTGTGTTCTTTGAAAAAACTGGACTTCCCAATACAAAACATACTGTACTAATAACTCTGAATGTTGCGAATTATATGGGTTTTGACTGCGTCGACATAGATAGTGGTTGCGAGATATTTCATCCTGCATTAGCAAATATGAGAACTGCTTTTGCAGATGTGAGTGTTATTGGAGATTATTTAAAAGCTAGGTATGCTGCTTTGAGTGGTGCATTTGGGGCAATATTCGAAGTTGGTAATTGCACTAAGCCAGCCATATTACCTTCTGGGACTGCCACGCCAGATGGTTCATTTCTCCTGATATTTTGTGGATATGATTCTGAAGGGCGTAAATTATTTATAGCAGATAGAAATATTCAGCATAGCATATCCTACTCCACCCTAGATGCTGCTGGCATAACTACGGGCATTTCGATACTAGATAGTCCCGGGGTGAAATGTACTCTACAATTACCGACAGGCGGATCTAGCAGTACCGATAAGGATAATGAATGGGATAATATAGTCGCTGGCTCGTCACTTGGGGGACTTATTACTCCCGGCGATACAAATGTGTGGAATTGGCGTGGTTCTTTAGCAGCAACATGGACAGTTAATACTACGACAAACACCAACAAGGTTACCAGAGGAGAGTACAGCTACTCTGGTACTGTCTACGGAACTAATGACGTTTCTTTTTACACAACTCAAAATCCTAGCACTGCGTCTAATGTAGCAGGATTTAGACCTGTACTTTTGGTTGAATCAACGATATCTGTTAATAACTTAATGACTACTCCGTCATTAGTGCACAATTCTAATATTGCACTAACCTGCACATGTACAGCAGAAACTCAAGTCAAATATCAGGTTTCTGTAAACGGCGTGGTTGTGATCCCTTATGGGATATTAGCATCTTCTCCAATTAGTGTTAATTTAACATTAGATAACTCCTTGTTTATTGTTGGGACTAACACGGTTCAAGTAACAGCAATGAACGCGATGTCTGAAGCAGTCTCAGCATCAACCACTGTAACTAAAACCAATATAGCGCCAACCATAAGTGCAATATCGAATACGATCACAAGTTTAGTTGTCAGAATATTAGACGCTGACGCCGACAGTGTATCGTACAAGATAGAGCGCTTAGATAGCGATGGAGTAGTTTTGAGCACTATTATCGGAGAGAGAATAGCAGAACTAGATACAGATATTTTTATTGACCTATCATCCATTGACTTTTATGTCGGAGATCGGATTAAAATCACTACTACTGATGAAATCGGGGCGGTTACTGCACAGATAGTTGACCCTGTTATTCCTGACGCTGTGATTACAAATCCGGCAGTGGTATCTAATATACACATCGGGGACTCAGAGCTTACCGCTACATTAACAACCGACAAGGGAGAAATGCTTTACCGCGTCCTGAAAGACGGGGTGGAGATATACCCTTGGGAGCAGGTTACTTCTCCTGTAAACATAGACAAGGCATTGGCAAACAATCTATTTACTGTCGCTACTGTAAGCACAATAACGCTTGAAGTCAAGAATACTGCTGGAAAAACTGCTTCGTGGCAGGGCTTTGTGACGAAAAATAACACGCGTCCGAGCGTTACAGCGTCTACCAGTCATATGACATTAACGGCTAATATAACTGACCCGGAGTCAGACACGACGCGGTACAAGCTCAAAGTAAATGGTGTGCAGGTATATCCTGAGAGTGACTTTACCGACTTTTTGCCGACTCCTATTGACATTAGCTACAGATTTAATGCCTCAGACGTTATTATTGATGAGCAAAATACACTGCTAATTGAATTTGAGGACTCTTTGGGTAGTGCCGGATCATGGGCAATGCCGTTTACGCCTACCTATCAAAATATAATGCTTTTAAATAACGGTCTGTATATGTCAGATGACATGAGGAATGTATTGAATCGTCCTGACCTAGGCATTGTTAAAGCCGGTGGTATGTCAAGCGTTCTGGAGCTTATGGCCAAGAACATGACCGGAAAGACGCTGGCAGGTGTACGCATTTGGACTGATACAGTCAATGAGGGACAGACCTATCAATTCAGCAGGACAGCAACTCCGTTTGTAGCGGAAAATGATTTGTTGATTGAGGAAGAGCTTGTGGACGGTGCAAGTGCTACTTTTTATATGCGTGTTGTGTTGGCGCAGACTGTTACTGCTCCATCGTCTGTAGTCAAGGTCAGAGTGGAAGAAGTGATAGGGGCGTGATGCTGTGTACAGCAATGACGCTGAGGTATCGCTTAAGACAGGCAATGTCCTGTCCCTTGAAACAGCTTTCACAGTTGAGGTTGGTGAGGCCCTATGTCTAGAAACTGGCTTCGTTGTGCCATGGACAAACAATGGGGAAATAGATTTAGCTGTCGGAAAGATTCTGGCACTAGAGACTAGATTTGTTGTTGAAGTCGGCGAAGCTCTAGGACTAGAAACTGCTTTTGCAGTACCATGGCTAAATGACGCTGAGGTATCGCTTAAGACAGGCAATGTCCTGTCCCTTGAAACAGCTTTCACAGTTGAGGTTGGTGAGGCCCTATGTCTAGAAACTGGCTTCGTTGTGCCATACTCGAATAGTGCAGAAATTAGTTTCAGTATTGACGTTATTGCATCTGGTTTTCTTTCTGTCTATCTTGACACTATAGCTCCTGTTCTGAATATTACTGCGCCTGTCAGCGTGGTAAAAGGCGAGGATATTGCGGTTCATGTTACGAGCAGTGAGGATTTGGATAACTGGCAGGAGGTTGTCATTAAAGATTCTGCCGGTAATAGTCATGTCGTCACTGGTTATTTCGTTAACAAGAGAACGTGGCAGGGCATGATTAGCAGTTCTGTACTGTCTGTCGGTACTGCCCTGGTAACTGCTAGTTTTCGCGATGAGGTGCATAACGACGCTACCGAAACGTCAAGTGTCAATATAGCAAGGTCTGTTTTGCTCAGAATGAAAGTTCGAGTGTTCATAATTTGATCCGTAAGGGTCAATTAATATAACTAAATAGGGGAGGGATTTAAAATGGCAAGTAGTATTGAGGTGAATTTAGACATGAGTGGTCCGGCAAATCCAAGTATTTCTCTTGATGGTGGAGCAACCTATTCAACATCTCTATTATGCAACAGCACTATTGGCACTGACGATGTAATTACGACTGGGTACCAAATGAAGCTTTGGGGAGACGTTGACGAGTCTGAAAACGTAAATATCCAGACTGCTGAGGAAGATTCTGAATGGATAAGTTTCAGCACGTCTCAGCAAATTAAGTGGTCTGCCGGTGACGGTACTAAGACTATTAACTTAAGATTGCGTGACGATGTTTTAAACGAATCAACTGTCGCAACCGACACCATTATCTTGGACACTACTTCACCCATTATTACGATTACTGGTGGCCCGACTCCGGCCAAGATTTCCAAGGTAACCGGTAAGCGCGTAACTACCTTCAGCTTCCGCTCTGACGAAGGGTTTGAGGCTTACGAGGTTATGGTAGTAGCTAATGCCGGTGATGGACATGCCTCTGGTACCTTGATTGGAGTAGTAAATGGCTCTGTGAATATGTCAGGTAGTGCAGGCGGGTATGCTGCAGACACTGACATTGAATGCACCTTAGACGGCGCAGATTTAGAGACTGCTGGTGCTGAGGGTGTTAACGTCATTAAGGTATTTGTGCAAGACGAGGCAGGCAACTGGTCTATCTAATCTATCTAGTTGCTTAATTATAAGGAGGGCGAAGGCTCTCCTTTACATAATCATTAATTGTTTTTACGCGTAATATTTGAGGTATACAAAAAGTATACAAGTATACCTATGTATACCTCTTCGGAGGTTATTTTTATTTGGTTACCGGGAGATGGTTTTATGGATTTCAACAGAATAAAAGTATGCGCGGGAGTGCTTGGGACTGCAGTTGGCAGCTCCCTGGGGGCAGTGTTGGGAGGGTGGGACGCGCTACTCAAAGCCTTAGTTATTTTTATCGTGTTGGATTATATTAGTGGTCTTATTGCCTCTGGCTTTGAAGGCAGGCTTAGCAGTAGGATAGGTTTTCGGGGGGTAGCTAAGAAGGTTTTTATCCTCATACTGGTAGCTGTAGCCTATATTATTGATCAACTGATTGGAGCGAACATGATACGTGACGCTGTTGTTGGCTTTTATCTCGGTATAGAGGGACTATCTATACTTGAAAACGCAGGTAGGGTGGGCATTCCGTTACCTGCTATCTTAAAAAATATGCTAGAAATTTTGAAGTCCAAGAAACAGGAGCAAGGGAAATAAGTTATTTGTTAGGAGTGATGAGTATGAGAAAAAAACCCGTTCATTACCTGCAATACGACCCTAAGTGGGGTAAAATAATGTTCTCTAACCACAACGACACTAAACAAACAATCGCTTCGTCCGGTTGTGGTGCTGCGTCATCTGCAATGGTACTTGCTACTTTGCGCGATCCTGCTATTGCGCCGGAAGGTGTGGCTTATGACATAATGGATAGCGGCTATCGTACCTATAATAATGGCGTAGACTGGGCATGGTTTCCGGTCATGGCTAAAAAATATGGGCTTAGAATGAAGCAAACAACTTCAACTGATGAGACAATTGAGGAACTCAAGAACAACGCCTTGGTTGTTGCAAGTATGGGCCCGGGATATTTCACAAAGTTTGGCCACTATATTTTGTTGTGGAACGTTGATGAAGCTAACAAGATTATTTACGTCAATGATCCGAACAGTACTACCAGAACCAAAGCAGCCTACGACATATTCAAGAAGCAGGCAAGGCAGTATTTCATATTTTACGGGGAGGCAAAAGGCATGGAGCCAAAACAATTCATCAGTCTACTAGTTCCTGATGCTCAAAAGTTGCAACTGGAATTTGGTATTTTTGCTTCTGTAACGTTAGCGCAAGCAGCACTGGAAACCGGTTGGGGAAAATTTATGCCAAAGGATAAAAATACCGGTCAGGTAAGCTATAATTTATTCGGCGTAAAAGGTAAGGGTACAGCCGGTAGCGTACTGTCCCGGACATGGGAGGTATATGACGGCAAGCGGGTTGAAATAGATGCACAATTCAGAGCTTATAATAATTATCTGGAAAGCCTACGGGATCATCATGCGTTTCTTATGCAGGACCGTTACATCCCTGTTTGCCAGGCAGTAACACCTGGGGAAGCAGCTGAACAGTTATACAAATGTGGCTATGCAACTGACCCTGATTATCCAAAGAAGCTTATTGATATAATAAATACCCATAATCTGCAGCAGTATGATATTGTAGTTGCAGAGTGGGCGAGGGAATCATGGCGGAAGGCTATGGCAAAAGGCATTCTGGATGGCACAAACCCGCAGGGGGCAGTAACCCGGGAAATGCTGGCTGTAATGTTGAACCGCTGTGGATTGCTTGACGCAGCTGAGATTCCGCAAAGCTTTGTAGATGCGCTGAAAGCTGCAGGGATAATCAGTAGTGACCACCCTGTTGGCGCAAGGCCGACATGGGGAGAGCTAGCTTCAGTGATTAGTAAGCTGGAAGTTAAGAAGTAATCTTTGGCCCTGGCTCACGCTGGGGCTTCTTAAATTTTAAAATGGAGGTGCAGTTAGCATGGATTTAAGTCAATTCACCCCGGACATGGACACGGCCATTAAGTCACTAATAAGTATACTACTCACAATGGGTGCTTATTATCTTAGGCAGCATTTCACCGAGAAACAAATGGCTACTGCCAAGGGCATTGCTAAGATAGCTGTGTCTGCAACTGAGCAGTATGCAGCAATAAAGGGAATTAGGGGCGAGGATAAACTGAGTGATGCTATTTTGCGGGCTGTTGGGTTAGGAAAAGCGTCAAGGATTAAGTACACTGACGACAAGTGGGATAGCTTAATCCATGATGCGCTGGCTGAGGTTAAGAAAGTTTGGAACACTACAGACACTACCACCGCCACAGCGCAAACTACCGACATGGTTGTTACTGCTGAATTCGATCAGCTAAAATCAGGGGTAGAGGCGTCAATTGAACAGTTGCAGAAACAAATAGCTAACTTTTCTGCAGGGGTTATTTTGAAAAAATTAGGCTAAAATAACATAACGCGAATTAATTTTGTGCCTCGGAACTGTCAAAGAAATGTTGACGGTTGCCGGGGCTTTTTTATTTTCCGATTAAGTTTTATATTTCCTGCCCTTAATAGGCAACCCCGTAACATGGTTCCATGTGTAACCGTTAATTATTCTGGAAACTGCACTCAGGTGGACATGGAATCTTTTAGCCAACTCTAATTGTGTAACTCCACCTTTATTATATGTAGTAAATATTTCTTCTACCTGCTCTTTGGTCAGTATGGCGTGCGGATGCCGGTCCCCGATGGCCGGATTTGGCCTATGTGCTATTTTAATTCTTGTTTCCTCAGATTTCTCTATCCCCCTATGACCTGCGGCAATACGTTCCCGATGCTGTAGGGTGTATTTTCTGCCGAGGATGGGGGAAGGCTTTCCGATCTTACCTTTCCTGGCATTCCTTAGCTTCTCTTTTGTTTCTTCGGTGCACTTATAACTTCCGCGCTCCCTCCTTGTTGCAACCATTTTAGCTATCCGCTCAGATGTGTATTTCGTTGCCAATATCACCAACCTCCCTTATTAAAACTATATCAGAAAATATTTATTTTGGAAAACTTTTTATGAAATATGTTGAAGGCTAGGAAAAGCGGAGGGACATGGTTAGTAGAGAGCGTATGGGGAAAGGCCGGGCGAATAGCTAGGTTATCACTTCTAAACTTACCACTAAGTTATTTTCCTCAAAACTACTTTCAGCAGGGAGTTGTGACCTTGATGCTAAAATGGTATGATATAGCCAACAGATCCTCCCGCGCCTCTCGACGCATGTCGTGATCATGTGAAGCGTACCAGGGGAGGACGGCCTTTTCAGTACGGAAACATTTGTTCAACAAAGCTCTCCTTGGCTAAGTTCCTCTAACCCAATGCTCTCCAAAATCTCATCAATCAATTCTTTAGTCAACTATATCCACCTCCTTTCAAAGAGTGACTTGGCTATCTTACCACTAATGGGATTGTCTTGTCAATAAATTACTTATCTTGTTCTGACCAAATAAAAAAGCTCATCAAGTAGAGTCTAGAAAATCATTATTTGTATCTTTTATGATTATGGTGTATACTATTATCATGAAAGGAGTGATTCTATGCTTATGTGTTCCCCGCGCGGTGGGGCCAGGACGGGATCTGGGCGACCGCCAAAGCCATCAGAGGAAAAATACAGCTCCCATCACATTAAATTTCTTGACGATGATTGGGAAAAAGTTAAGCGAAAAGCTAAAGAAAAAGGAATATCGGCTAGTGAATACGTACGGCGAAAAGCTCTGGAGGATTGAAACTTCGGGGCTTTTTATTTTGCCCAATTTTAAAAAATCTTTGATTATGGTGTTGACAGATTTCATAGATTAGTGTAAAATAAGGGTGTAGACAGAAATCAAAGGAGGTCGAAACGGATGCAAAACTTTATTCAGCAACAACTGCAGGAAATTGAATCAGAATTCAAGAGTGGAACATCATCAAAGTTGTTTTTGGAAGGTCGCGCGAAGCAGCTCGTATTGACCGCCAGACATATTGGTGACAAGAAACTAGAGATTAAGGTAGTCGACCTGTATGTAGAAATTATGTCTAGCTAGTACAGAGGAGGTCATGGCAATGACCAAAAATGAATTAATTGCAGAGGTCAAAGAAATTAGAGCATTATTCAGAAACGTAACGGAAAAAGAAATATTTGCAATACAGGCAGTACTAAGAGAAAAGGAACTAGATGGAAGGCACGAATACTGGCACAAAGCAAATAAGCTAAACATCATCTGGAACCACAGGACAGAATCAGGGATGAGAAAGATGACCAAAAAACAGTTAAGCGAATACATAGAGGAATTAATCGCCGATCTAGGCGAAGCAAACGACTTGATGAGAGAAGGATTGTCGATGTTGTAGGGGTTTAATTCCTTACTCAGGTCCTTGACCAAGATCGTTCTCCTGAAAAGGTGAGGTTTGGAAATAAAATTTAAAATGGAGGTTTGGAAATATGAAAGCATACAGAATTTATTACATGGACGGTTGCAGAAAAGTGTATCTTTGTGAGTCAGGTGGTTACTGGATGCACCATTGCGAAAGTCCAGAACAATGCTGCATTTACCTAACCCCGGAAAGCGCTCAAATGACTGCGACAGCAAACGAAGGCTTCGTATCTCCATCGGAAGCCAAACGACACATTGAAGAATACGAGGAAACAAGGGGTATTGCAGTAAATAGGCATAACGGCAATGCAAGGGATGCCGCGCTACTAAGGTATTTAAGTGACAGATACTCGTATGATATTATTCAAGAACCCGCTAAGGCATGACCGAGAAGGCCGGTCGCCGGGAGAAATCCCGGTCCAGTTCAAGGGTTAAAAAAAAGAAAGGGGATATAAAAATGAAAATGACAGCAACTGAATTAATCAAAAAATACAACATCACGCTACACATTGAAGGTCAAATCAGGGTTCCGAACGCAAAGAAGCTTTCTCAGAAAACACGCGACATGCTCGTAGCAGCAAAGCCGGAAATCATTGCAGAATTGCAACGTCGGGAACAGGAGAAGGCTGAACTAAAAGCCAGGGAACTGGCGGAGAAAGAAGCAGAGAAACAGGCTATCCTTGCTGGAGAAAAAGCCATCCACCTGAAATATCATGACGGCGAGCATCTGAGTGGTCACTTTGCTACTGGGCAGGCAGCAGAGGTTCTAATGGGTTTAGGGATTGCAAATTATGTTAGCGGTTGGGGTTGTCATGTAGACCTTAAAGCCGTTGAAGCACTGGGCGAAGAGTTCACCTACCCGCAGGCCGCTTTATATGCAAGTCCGATGATTGAGGCAAAAACAGAGGCTATTCGGAAGAAATACGCTGAACGTCAAGAGAAATTTGACCAAGCTAGAGAAACTGGTAAGCCCGTATTGTTGAGTAGTTGGAGTGCCCCATGCTGTGACCCACGGGAAGAATGCTCCTGGGATAACCATTATGAGCACGCAATGCCAGACGGTAGAGTAAAGAAATCCTGGAACCACACCTGGTAGAACGCAAAAAAGTTAGGTCGGGCGGGTTGCCTGGCCTAATCTAAAATAAATATATAGGAGGAATAGAAATGTTAACAGCGCAAATCAGTCAAGATTGGCAGAAAAAAATGGTCATAGATGCCATTTTAAAAGAATACCCAAAAGCTACAGGATTCCAGTTTTCCTGTGGATTTAATCGTACAGAATGGAATGACAGTCCAAACCTGTCGCCCTACTTCCATTGTGATTTCATCGAGGAAACCAGCGCATACCAGGCATATGTCCACAAGGACGGTATTGATTTCAACTATCAGGGAGAATTATGCCAAGAATATCAGGTATCCGGACAGTTTTACTTTCTTACGAAGGAACTTACCTTTCAAGAAATGCTTGTTAATGTAGTCAAAGTCCACGCTGTCGCAGGGTACAACGATGGAGGCCACATCCGCCTGATCCATTGGAATATCACGTGTCAGGAGGACTGGAAGCGTTTGAAAAAGCAGTGCCCGAACAGTGAGAAACGCTTGATTTTCTACTACCCGGACGGCAAAACAGCAGCAGAGTCGGTCTTTTAGTTTTCCCAGGCTTGGGGTTAGCCGAAAAAGCCCTGCCAGGAAAAAATAAAAAGGAGGAATAGTTATGAAATTAAGCGTAAACGACGCTGACGGAACTGCTGTTGTCGCAGTACTGAAGTTGAACGGACAACCTGCTGTAGAGAAAATCGACTACATCAATTGGGAAGGACAATACCACAAGAACGGAAAGTGGAGCTATACCGAAGGTGGCGTTTCCCTGTGTGATGGCATTGTCTTAATTAAGCATATGTCTACTCACAGCAGTGCCAACAATCTGCGCTATGCCCACATTGTCGCGGATAATGTGGAGGAGGACAGCATATTTGTCATGGGCGTAGTCTCGGAGCAAGACGAATACCCAAAAATGCCTGCCGGTTTTACTCTTGGATACCATGTCTGGGATGCTATCGTGGAAGGGTTTTTGAACATCCCGAATCCCACAGACAGATTTAAACAGAGCGTTGCCGATGCCCGAGCACGCTGGGAACTTGCAGAGCAATTCAATCCCACCAGGCCGATTACAGTAGAAGGTCCCGTATTTTGGAGTATTGGCGTAGATGGCCCCTGTACACCATCAGATCCGTTGCCAGTCATGCCGGAAATTCCCCGCGGATCCCTGTTGGTCATCGGTGGACGGGCACCTATTTGGAGGTATGGCTTAGCCCTACATCAAGCGCACGGATCCGCTGCCGGTGCTGCAGCCACCTTTGATCCAAAGATTGGGGCGGTGGTAGTAGCAACACACAACGCCAATTGGAAGGAGAGGCAGATTGTCGCTGTGGACTGGCCGTTTTAGTCCGCAAGATTAAGCTAAGGAGGTGATACATATGATTAATCTAGATATTAAACCCACAGAAGAACAATTGGCAAAAGTTCCCGAAACCAAAAAAGCGCTGAATGCTCTTTATGTGGCAATTGAAGCTGAGTTTCCAGTTGGTAGAGAAAAGTCACTTATTTTTACCAACCTGGATGTGGCAATATTATGGATTCGTGAGGCCATTATGAAACTTTAGTCTACTATCTCTGCCCGTTTAGATACGGGCGGGGGTGGTGGGATTGAAAATAGGGGAGGGGTAATTATGAATTTTGATGAATTATGTGTCAGGGTATTCGCTGGTTTTGAAGCCGGAGAAGTCCACTACTACATCAACGAATGCTTCAGAGAAAGAGGATTTGGGAGAGATAGTGTTGAACAGATCCTCAAAAATTACGGTTTTGAGTTCAACTTGGATGATACAGATGTATATGAAAAAATTTGTGAAGTTTCAAAAGGATTGTTCGTTGAGTTGGCACCCTTTGAAGAGCTTCGCAAAAAGGTGTATGAAGGATATCGAACAGGTAAAGTACACCACTATTTTACTAATTCTTTCGGTCATTATTACTCCAAAAAAACCGTCATAAGCCACTTAAACCGCTATGGCATTCCTGTCGATTTGGACGCTCAGGATGCTTACGAGCAGATTTTAAAACTGTCCATACCGTTGTTTTTGGAGTCAAAAGGGCTCCACTTAGGCAAGAATACTTTCAAGCTTGATGACGGAAAGTATCTCGTTAACGACGGCGGCAAGTACAGGCCCAATCTGTCTCTAATTTTCACTGAGGACAGGTTGTTAAAAGCATTTGATTATGCAGCCGATACCGAACTTCAAGGCAGTCTTAATGTCTCTTTTTCTGGCAACATGGGGTTTAAGTTTGGTCGTTTCTTTAAGAGCAAGAAAGGCACTAACTGCTTTGAGGAAATGGATCGCGATAAAGCCCCGCATATGCTCATCAAAATAAATTGGGGCGGTGCTTTTGATAGTTCGCGTGGGTTTAGAAGTTGGCCCGAAGGAAGTCTATACCGTCGCGTTGCCAAATCAAATGGCGGCGGAGCTGGCAATGACTACCTTGTACTGCCGATTAATTTTAAGCAGACCTTAAGGTTTGGGGATATTTAATCTTAGAGTTCGTTGGAGGTGTCAAGCATGGCCCAATACAACGTTACCCGTGCTTGCGGGCATGAGGAAACAGTTAACCTTATTGGTAAGCACAAACTACGGGAGTGGCGACTGGAGAACGTCGAACCAAACAAGTTATGCCACACCTGTTACCATGCGGAACTTGAACGCCAGCGTGAAAAGGCCACCGCCGAAGCTATCGAGGCAGCGAAAGAAATGGAGTTGCCAGCACTCGATGGAACTGAAAAACAAGTGGCCTGGGCAGAGCGAATACGCCAGGAGATATTGCTCCGGGCAGAAGGATTCCTGCATGGAAATATCACCGATGAGCAACGCGCTGATCTAATGACCGGACTTGACCACCTACAACAGATCGAGTCAGCGAGTTGGTGGATTGACCGCCGTGATATGTCATTGCGGATGCTTGAAACTCTACTGCTCAACACTGCCAAACAGCAGAAGGATAAGCCGCCACAGGTGCTTACCGACGCTGTTAAAATAGAGGCGACTGTCAGGCCTGAAAACACCGTCACCGAAACTGTAGCGGAAATCCGAGCACTTGAAAAAAGCATGGAAATATATTTTCCCGAGAAGCGCGACGACTTTCGGGAAATTGTAAAGGAAAAATTGAGTATGGATTGGACCGGGCTGTGCTGGAGAAGAAAAATAGCGAAGCACAACGGCACTCCGGCAGATCGTGCATCTGAGGCAGGGCACAGACTGCTTGCTGCTGGGTTCCCTGTTAGAATCTTTGACGATGAGACACGGCAGAAGGCCATCGACGGCACATATGAGCCAGAGCATACCCGCTGGATTATGTGCCGCACTACAGGCGGTTATGCTGGTCACCTAGTGGTACGGTGGAGCAAGAAAGAAGACTTCTACCGTGCTGCAAAGGGTATTAACGGTAGTCGATATGACAAACCCGATGTTGTGGTTCCCCCCGAGCATTTTGCCGAGGTACTGGACTTCGCACAAATGTATGACTTTAGGATCTCGTCAGGTGCGCAGAAGGCAATAGATTTAGCACGGCAGGCATGGGAGAGCATACTTACCGTAATTGTCGCGCCGCCAGCGGAAAAAGATTGCGTGGTTGCCATCGGCAAGCCTCCCGTCTTGGAGGTTCCTATTGATATGAATATTGCAGATGAATTTAGGGATTAGGAGGGGTAAGTCATGCTCATAAAAGAAGACGGCGGACTTTATGACGCGCACGAAGAGTGCAATTTAGCTAAAACCTGCGATAAATACAAAACCGTCGGTAAATTTAGCGGTTGTCAGAACATCGGAAGAATAGGAGTCACCTGCTTTTGCTTAATTAGACCAGATCACCCTCGTATCAAACTTGATCTGGTCTATGTTAAGTGTGAATCTTAGAACCGAACTGTTGCCGCACCAAGTACCTGCTGTTGAGAAAGTGCTGCCGTCTCGTATTGGCGGTCTATTCTGCGACATGGGTACTGGCAAAACGCGCATGTCAATTGAACTGGTTGACCGACGCAAAACCAAAATTGACAAGGTAATCTGGTTTTGCCCGGTTAGCCTAAAGGAAACGGTCAGACAGGAGATACTCAAGCATACTGACTGTATAGACAGTGACATTTGCGTATTTGGAGACAGGACAAATGAGAGCAACGTCCCAAGCGTGCCTTGGTATGTTGTAGGGATTGAGTCAATGAGTAGCAGTACCCGCGTGGTCTTGACTGTAAATAAGCTTATTACCGAGAGTACGATGGTTATCTTGGACGAATCGTCATACATCAAGGGTCACCGCTCAATGCGGACGTTGCGGATTACGGAATTATGCAAACGCGCACGGTACCGACTCATCTTAACCGGTACTCCGCTGTCTCAGGGAGTAGTTGATCTATTTGCGCAAATGCGTTTTTTATCTCCCAAGATTTTGGGTTACGAGTCGTTTTACTCTTTCGCGGCGAATCACCTGGAGTATTCGGAAAAGTATCCGGGCATGATTGTTCGTGCTCACAATGTTGAGTACCTGGCCGCGAAAATAAAACCTTACATTTACCAGGTTACTAAGGAGGAATGCCTTGATCTTCCGTCGAAACTTTACGAAACTAGGTATTTCAGTATGAGTTACGAACAGCGGCAGCATTATGAGTGGGCAAAGGAGGAAATCCTTGCCGATCTCCTGGAGGACGATGACGATTCTATTCCGATCTTTAGACTGTTCACTGCTCTGCAGGGTATCGTCTGCGGGTTTTGGAATCGGAGGATTAGTCGGGGTCATTATCAGAAAATGAGGTTTGAGCATGACCGGGTGAGCACCTTACTCGAAACGATCTATAGCGTACCGCGTGACACAAGATTTATTATTTGGGCAAAATATACATATGACATCCAACAGATCGCCGATATGCTGCAGGCCAATTTTGCCGACCAGGGGTTTAGTTTGTATCATGGTGGGTTATCAGAAAAGCAACGTAACGCCGAAGAAGCTAGATTTCATGCCGGAAATAGATTCTTTGTTGGTACCGCCAAGACCGGCGGGCATGGACTAACCTTAAATGAGGCACATTATACTATTTTCTATAATAACTCGTTTAAATACAGCGAACGACTGCAGTCGGAAGATCGGAATCACCGGATTGGCCAGACCAATAAGGTAACCTATATTGATATTCGCTGTTCGAACAGTATTGACGAAAGAATCGCTGAAAACTTAGCCCAAAAGGGCAATACTGTAAATAGTTTCCGGAGGGAGGTTGAAAAGGTCAAATATAAAAAAGACCGTCTAAAGGAGTTGATTATGTCGCTGTGAGTAAGAAAAAGTATCTCAAAAAGAACGTGTATGAAGCAGCACTGGAACGCGTCAAAACTATTTTCGAAGAGTTCGAAAAGGTGTATGTTTCCTTTTCCGGCGGCAAGGACAGCGGGGTTGTTTTGAACCTTGTCCTTGATTATATGCGTAAAAACGGGATAACGAATAAAATCGGGGTTCTTGTTGTTGATCTGGAAGGTCAGTATCAAGAAACCATAAATTACATACATACCATGCTTACGGACAATGCTGACTTGATAGAACCATACTGGGCATGCTTGCCGCTAAATCTGCGCAATGCTGTGTCAGTCTATCAGCCGTTCTGGTGTTGCTGGGAGCCAGGACTAGAAGATAGATGGATTAGGCAATTTCCTGACTATCCGGTTATAAAAGATCAGGAATTCTTTCCGTTCTATCAGTACAGAATGGAATTTGAAGAATTCGTTCCGAAGTTCGGCAAGTGGTTTTCTGGTGGAGAAAAGACTGCTTGCCTGGTAGGCATACGTTCCGATGAAAGCCTTAACCGATTCAGAACAATTGTAAGCGACAGTAAAGAGACTTATAGCGGCATAAACTGGACAACGAAGATAGACGAGAATCTTTACAATTGCTATCCAATTTACGATTGGCGAACTGAAGATATTTGGACCGCCAATGGTAAAAACGGGTGGGAATATAACAAACTCTATGATCTGTTTTACAAGGCCGGTGTCGGCATCCACGATATGCGGATTTGCCAGCCCTATGGTGATGACCAACGGATCGGGCTGAATCTGTTCCGGGTTATCGAACCCGAGACATGGGCCAGGGTAGTTAATCGTGTATCCGGGGCAAACTTTGGTAATATTTATTGTGGTACTAAGGCATTAGGGTATCGTCAGGTACAGCTACCGGCCGGGCATACGTGGAAAAGCTACACAAAGCTTTTACTTGCATCACTTCCACCCGAAACCAGGGAGAACTATGTTAGCCGGTTTATCCGTTTTATGAGATATTGGAATAGAAACGGGTGTGGGTTGCCAAGTGAATGCTTTAGCAAACTGCCCCCTTCCGCTGTTGTAACGGATAAGATAGCTACCAGAGGGAATAAGGATAAACGTGTCGTTAGGTACAGGAAAATAGAAGATAGCCTTGACGGCGATATTGAAAGCAAACACTATGCTCCTACTTGGCGTAGGATGGCCATGTGCATCCTTAAAAATGACCACCTGTGCAAAGGATTGTCGTTTGCCCAAATCAAGAACCAGGCAGAGCGGCAACGACAGCTGATAGAAAAGTACCGAAATTTGTAGGGGGTACCGTCCATGAAGATAATTAGACTAACAAACCAGGACAAAAGCTTTTACTCCACACTGGGGCCGTTTCTGGCCCGTCGTGACGTTGAGCGCGAAATTGGCTACAAGATATACGACGATGACGGAAAAGTGTGGATTACTGCTCTTGAATTAAAAAAGGTCGTGGGGTTTTGTTATCTTTGGGAGAAAACAAAAGCACATTATCAGATCGGTAGTTGCTATGTCGTTGAAAAGTACCGGCAACAAGGTGTTTTTCGCCAGCTATTTAACAGTGCAATTAAGGATATTAAAGGCGTTGTTACTATGACAACGAAGAATAAATATTTAATGGAAATGATAGCTGATGAAGGTTTTATGGAGAGTAAGAAGAGAGGTAGCTTTACTGAGTATGCAAAGGAGTATGGTTCAAATGAAAGCGTTTAAGAGCCCAGTTTACAATGTTATTGCCGTGCCAATTAAAAATATTAGGGCAAATGCTTGGAATCCTAATGCCGTAGCTCCACCCGAAATGAAACTTCTTTATGACTCAATTAAAGAAGATGGCTATACAATGCCAATAGTTTGTTACTTTAATCCGTCTGATGATACATATGAGATTGTTGACGGGTTTCACCGCTACAGCGTTATGTTGAAACATAAGGATATTTATGATCGCGAGAATGGCTGTTTGCCTGTATCTGTGATCGATAAACCAATCAGTGATAGGATGGCTTCAACAATACGCCACAACCGCGCTAGGGGTACGCATAACATTGACTTGATGAGCAATATCGTGGCCGAGCTTGTTGAAATGGGCAAATCTGATTCCTGGATTGCTAAGCATTTGGGAATGGACGTTGATGAGTTGCTGCGACTTAAACAAATTACCGGTCTAGTTGCGCTTTTCAGGAGCCGGGAATACTCAAAATCATGGATATAGATAAAAAGGAGGCATGGTAAATTAATTATTACGTAGTCGCTCAGGCCGTCCTGGCAGACATATCGCTGAGCGACTACCGAAACCGCTAGGGGTTCGGAATATAGTATATCGGGATCGCTTCCAAAATTCAAGGAGGGTTAAATGGATCTAGAGAAATCCATACAGGAATTATTCGTGTATCTCGAAAGTCAAGGGTACTCCGTCCATAGCTTGGAATGGTATGGCGTTGCGCTCAGACAATTCAAAAAGTTTCTGAACGATGCAGGGATACATACTATTGAAGAAATCACCCAGCAAGTCATATATGATTACCTGCTCTATCTGCGTAACCGTCCGAAAATGGACGGCAAGCCAGGAAAGCTAAGTATTTCAGCTATAAATAACGCAATTAAAGCGATTAAGGGTTTGTTTAGGTATCTATGTGAAGTGATTGAAACTTTACCGGACAACCCGACTAGAAAGTTAAAATACCTCAAGGCAAGACATGCAGTCATAAATAGTTATACAGAAGAGCAGATACGTGCAATTTTGTCTTATATTCCTCAGAAAAATTTTGCTGGACAACGAAATAGTATGCTTATTCAACTGCTCGTTGACACTGGCCTACGTATATCCGAGGCTTTAAGTATTTGTGTTAGCAATATAAATTTCACTAAGTCATTAATACGGGTAGTTGGCAAAGGGAACAAAGAGCGTTTAGTTCCCTTTGGTGAAAATTCAAAGAAGCTATTGGAGCAATGGATTGTTATTCAGTCCCTAAGTGAAACGAGCAAGATATTTTTTGCTAAAGGTTCGGATAGTATTTCAACCGCTGCAATTAGAAACGCTTTTAGAAAGTACGGAGTTTTAGCAGGGTTAAAGGTAACGTTTAGGCCGCATATTTGCCGTCACACTTTTGCTCTTATGTTTTTACGCAACGGTGGGCAGGTGTTTGTTTTGCAGAAAATAATGGGCCATTCGACGCTTGATATGACTAGGCGTTACGTGAATATGCTTACCGAAGATATCCAGGAAGAGCATCGGAGATGTGGCCCTGGAGACAAGCTGTTTAGCAACAAAGACGACGATAACCAGGAATAAACTAAACATGGTTATTTTTAAATTAAATATGCCTTGAACTTTTTAGAATAACATGGTAGATTGAAACTGGTTAGGGAGTGATGCAAGAATGGAAGAGATGAGGAATTGTCTTGGCTGTGGTATCAGCTTTGCTCCAAAAAGCAAAAGACATGTTTACCATAGCACCCAATGTCGGTATAGGATGAGACAGCAGATGCTTAGACTACAGCGCAAACTTGCTGGTTTGTGTCCTCAGTGCGGCGGAGAGATGGATTACCCTACATCCACCCACCGCACCAAGAACAAAATTACCTACTGCTCTAAATGTCGAGAGTACTTTAGGATCCGGCATAGTGCTGGTGGGCAAAATAAATTAGTAGCGGCCACAGTTATTCCAGACTGACTCAGCTAGTTATAATATTGCTGGTGGAATCCACTAAAAAGAAGGAGCAAACCATGAATAAAGCCGTCCATGCTATTACCTGTTTAGAGCGCAGGTGCAAGAAGTGTAAAATATACATATCAGTCAGGGTGCAGGATTATGGCGTGCAGACAACTTGGGAGGACTTAGACGCTCAATTAGACAAAAGTCTATATCAGATCATTAAGGTTCGTTGCCCAAAATGCGGGATCGAAGAATGGCCGGAATTTACGACAATGTACAATATAGCGAACGGAGCAAAGGAACAAATCATTAAGACCAAGCTTGGCAGCGAGGATATGCCGGTTATAGGTGGCACGGATACGCCTTATGCTATCACCCATAGCTTGGAGGAAGAGGCTGAGTATAATCGCGGCCTGGCTAAAACTAAGGAATGTTATCGCGAAAAATCAGAAGAATTTTGGACTGGTTACTGTAGCTTTGCCTTGGAGAAGTGGTCAAGCCTCATGAAAGATTTGACCGACAAGGAGTTTGAAGTCGCCTACCTGGAACTTGGTTTTCCGGCACCTTTGAACTATGGTGCCATCAGTGTGGCAGCATGGCGTAAGGACGCGGAGAGGCGAATTGTCACCGATGAACAAAAGTTAGCCTTTTGGCGAGCGTCCAACTTATACATTATAGAAGAGGAATTCGTTTGGGCACCAATCGGGCAGTGGCCCATGGAGGAATGGATCCGCTCATATGGTCGGGAGCGGGTAACTTACCTTACTTTAAATATACCGCTGCCGGAAGAGTTGGAGTCTTGGAGAACCAAAGCCTTAGCGAAGGTGATAAAAAAGAAAACAGGAGAAACCGGTGTACTTTTCGAGCGGATCGGTCAACTTGGGCGCGATCTGGACAAGCAGCGCAACCGGTCGATGGAGCTAGGACGGCAACTGCAGCAGGAGAGGCAGGATAGTGCCACATTAAACGATCAAGTGTCGAAACTTAAGCAGGAGAATGCACGCTTAAAAAATAGGCCTGCAGAGGTTATTCGGGATCCGAACGATACAAGGAAAATTAAATCCCTAAAAGGGCTAGTTGCAGAAATGCGGGCTGAGGTGGAGAGGCTTGCCGGGTTGCTTCCGGCTGAAGTTATAATCCAAGAACCAGATGATATAATAGAAGAAACTAAAATTGAAGTCCAGGAACCCGCCATTGATCTGAGCGGCAAGACAGTCCTGATCGTTGGTTGGCCGAGGGAAACGATTGGAGCTGAGTGCCTGGTTATATGGCATGACGGGGATTTAGTGGACGCAAAGCTCCAGACCCTGACCACGGAGGCAGATATATTCGTTGTGCTGACCCGCTTTATAAGCCATCAGGCTATGTGGTGGCTGAAAGCGGAAGCGGCCATGCAAGATAAGCCGATCGTGTTTGTCAAGGAAACCAATGTCGATCGGATTTTAGGCATTATTAAATCAAGTCTAGCCAGGTGAAAGCCTGGTTTTTTTTTGTGAAATAAAATGATAATAGCAGTTAGTGGTAGATAATGAATTGAAATATTAGAAAATAGAACATATTTTGCTTTCTCATAATTTGATTTAATTTATCTTCATGCTATTATAAGAATATATATTTAATAGGAAAGGAGGGGAAGTGTTGAAGAAAATAGGTATTGCTTATGGCGGAAAGGGTATAGGAGTTCCGATTATTGGGCTGGTTGCATTAGGTGCCATGCTTTTCTTTGTAGGACGCAAAATTAAATAGCATAAAAAAAGGGGCTGACTATAGGCGACAGTCCCTTTTCCCTTTTTGTGTATACTATTTAACCTCTTCTATTTCAATATCTGCTTTACTTCCACAGCAGGGACATGTCATTGTGCCCTTGAATCTTCCCTTTTCATTGAAAATTTCTTTATAGAATTGACTTATAATGCCAGGCAGAGAGAGCATCATTATTAATAAAGTGATAACTCCCATATGCACTGTATCCTGAATTAACTTTTTATTTTGCAATGAAAGCGTAATAGTAATTAAAAGATATATAAAAATAATGAGTCCAGAGAGTCCAATAAATGCAATAGAAATTCTTCTTAGGAACATTGCAATTTTTTTAATTTTCTGATAAATGTAAAGTCACCTCCTTGGTAAAATATTTTATTTAGATATTTCGTTATAAACATAAAAGTTTCCTTTAATATTATTGGCTATTTTATTGATCAATGAGTGATGCATATAATGGATGAGCATATAAAAATGACTCATTGCTTTCACAAATAAATAAAATCGCTTAAATACTATTTTCCGCAAAAAAATATATTTTAACTTTCTTTGATTTATGTATTGCATTATTCTATGGATCTGCTATAATTATATTTAAGGAAAGCAAATAAAAAACAAAACGGTCACAGAGCCGAAGGGAGATTAAATAATGAAATTATTCGCACAGATAGCACCATTCATTGAAGGAACATGTAAATACAATATTATAGCAGGAGACGGACTGAGTCGTCAGGCGGGATTCAGTCGTCAAGTGTCAGAAGATATTGACTTCGACGGAGACAAGGTTTTTACCTACCCGCAGGACAGTACAGACTTTGCGGATACTGAGATGCAGGTTAAGTTGGAAAACGGGGTAACTAGGGAAGAGTGGATGCAAATGTTCCCGGATGGTGTGGCAGTTTTGGAGTTAGTGCCGAACGCAGAAACAGAGGAAAGGAACACTAACGGACAAAGCACGTGGTGGTACTACTTCTGGAAGGGTATCTGGGAAAAGGAATTATTAGCATAGTCAAAAAAAGGTTAGGTCGGGCGGGTTGCCTGGCCTAACGAAAAAATAATTTAGGGGGAATTCTAGTGAGAAAAATGTTTTTAACTTTGCGTTGCCTGGTTAGAACAAAAGCTATTGAACCAGCGTACGCCAGACAGCTTATGAAAATTCATGTTGGAAAAAACGCTTCAAACGGCATGGCCGCATGGTTCAGCCATGGTTGGAAGTACGACAAAGAGGTTTTCGGTAACAAGGATGTTGGTGGAGATTACTTGGCTTCACCAAGGCGCATCAGGCACAAGTCAATGGTACATCTTATCTGTCAGACGTACCTACCGCATGACAGAAAAAGAAAATTACCATAAATAAAAATCCCACTTGTCTAGTTGGTGAGTGGGGAAAGGAGTTGAGTTGATGCCCAAGGGCGGAAAGCGCGAGGGAGCCGGGAGACCGGAAATAGCAGACAAATTGATTACCAAGACCTACAGACTTCTTCAGTCGGACATAGAAAAACTGGAGAAGTTAGCGAAAAAACAGGAAATAACCGCTTCTGAGGTGATGCGGAATTTAATAAGAAGGGAGGGAAATTGAGTGGATAAATTAGCAAAAGTCATTCTGGAAGGAGGCAAGTGGGAAGTAGTCTCTATTGAAAACGGAAAAACCGTAAAATCCCTTGACTCCTGCGACCAGGCTATGGACTGGGCATGGGAAAACGGTTGGGACGTCATGGAGGTGCCGAATGAAACAGCGACTAGAACCGCAAGATTTGCAGGGACTAGCTGAAGAGCAGAAGGTCAGACTTCGGGAGTTATGGGAAGTGCGCGCAGGCGACTTTTATGTAAAGCATTTTACATTTAACTGCACTCACGGTGAAACTCTTGTTGTCACCGAACAAAATATTAAATATCTCAATCTGAATTCTGCTATTCCTCTACTGAGCGTCGGACAGATGATTGAGATACTGCAGAACTCCGGCAAGGTTGAATACGATCCGTGTGAGCCAAGTTATTTTTGGGCTTTGGGGGAAGATTTTTACCTGAGCGTACTTGACGGAAAGCTTTGTGACGCTCTTTGGTTGGCAGTCAAAAAAATATTATAGCACTCCTTTGGTGGTGCTTATTTTTTTTCGCCATACAGCACTACCTAAACTTCCCATCAGATTATTTTACTCAAAACTAGCATATTTCAATCTATTAGGGAATAGCTTTTGAGTAACGCATTAACGAAGTTAAGAGTAACGCAAAAAAGCAGTAGGGCATTTCCGGCACTATTGAAATATATCCGAAATAAGAGTAAAATAAGCATGTTGGCAGACATGTCCGGTACCTCGTCAAACCGAAGCCCAGCTATGCTTGGTATTATGTACATAGGGTTGACGGGGTTTTGGCGTCCCATTGACTAATTTATTATCTTTGACTATAATAGGCCTAACAGATCCTCCCGCGCCTCTTAATAATGCGTACCAGGGGAGGACATTAATTTAAAAACTTGATGAGTGCCTGCTGTACCAATCCGTTGTGAAGTGCGGCAGGCCAAATAAACAAGTTATACTGGTTCCGTTTCGCTTCTGCTTATGTGGTGCGCGATGCGGAGAATACCCAAGAGACGCAGTACACAGCGTTGAGGGCAACAAAAAACCCCAACTTAGATTAAACTAAGAGGGTTTTTTTGTTTGGGTACCTTTTTTAAGGGTTTTAGTGGCTATATCCTTGGCAGCTCTGTTGATGTCGTAGCTGTCGCGGTCGTATTCCTTGCCTATAAGTTTTGATGTTTTTAATACTGATAACAAAACAATCACCTCTGGCAGTATTATTTCCCGAGTCAATGTTGAATATACATAACAAAGGGGTGATTTTAATGTTTAGACAATTAGACCTGCCTTCGGACATGGCAGAGATTTTATGTACCATATACGCCAAAGCGCGAAAAATAGATCTAGGACTGACCGAAAAGCTATTTATCCAGCAAATAATTGATGACTGGTTGAAGCCGTATAACCGGGATAAGGAACCTGACAAACCAGCGACAAAAAAGACAATACGCCTAAGAAATAACATAAAGGATGCAATGCGGTTATCCGGCAAAACTCAGGCACAATTAGCACTGGAAACAGGCATTAACAGGGCATACATAAGCCAAATAGCGAACGGTCACCACGAGCCTACTGTAACTGCTGCCGTCCTGCTGGCAAGGGCTACGGGATGCAATACAGACGATTTATTTTATGTAGAACCTATTGAGGAATAAATTACCTTCGGTAGGCTCTATTTTTATTGGAATAGTGGACAAGCAATAAGACATAAAATTGTAACACATATTAAACAGAACGGTTTAACATTTTGAAAGGTGGTTATCGAATGATCATAAAAATCAACGGCAAACCATTAAATTATAGACAGTCAGCAGAAAAACCAGTTAAAAACGAAGCTTTTACATGGCAGACCAAAGTTAAAAAATCAACCAATATCCAAGTCAGACCCGAATCATCCCCGGTAGCAGTTACCAAACCACAACCAAAAACCGAAACTTTGCGCGACAGACTGGCCCGCATTCGTGAGGCTGCCAAGCGCCACATACTACCTTTGACTACAGGCATAAACCTCCTGGCTACTGCTCCAATCTCAGCCATGACAGGGCAGTACAGCGTAGCAAATCAGGCAGTACCAGTCGCAAATACGGCCTACATCGGCATTGCTCCGGCATTGCAGCCCGTTATCTCGATGTTGCAGGAGTTAGCTTTACCTGTCGGTATCGGCATGGCTATTTGGGGATTAATTGAAATTATAATCGGCAATCCCGGAGGCAAGGACAAAATCAAGTATGCCATGCTTGGTTACATCGGGGTGTTTATTATCCCATTTTTCTTCTACCAGATCAAGGGGGCGCTCAGCGTTATGCCTCTCGCTATGGGACTGCTGGGGGTGGCGTAATTGCCTGGAATGGCTGCTTGGTTGGTCGGGATGGGACTGAAAAAGCTGACTGGGTGGGTTACTGTTATTACTGGAGTCGGGACAGCGTTTTACTACTATTCGTTTGAATTTTGCCTTATGGGCGCTATGGTGTCGTTGCTTTTCTCGATGTTTGGCTTTTCTCTGGCCCGGAAGGGTGTGCTGTTTTCGGTGGCGTTGTATGTGGTGGTGCAGGTTGTTGGTGCATCATTAAAATAAAAACGGCGTCCTATGCTCTAAACTTAATAGCATCAATATGATTATCGTGGTAAGCAACTTTCAGATCACTGCCACTATAAAGAGCATTATCTAGTTCATCCATAAAGAAACTTATCCATTTACCAATTTTAGTTTCAACAATAACGAACGATTTATTTGTTTTGTCACCCGTTAATACTTCAAGAGTTCTGTTTATAATCGGCACGATGCCGTCAGTAGTTTTAATGTGTTTAAGATTTATCATTTCCAGCACTCCTTTTTGTGTTTGATTATATTTTGCGCAGGATGAGCGTGTATTATACACATTTTAAAAGAGAGGGAGGAATAACTGTGAGCAGAAATATTGACGATGCTATAAGCTGTCTAAAAGGATTAAAGCCTAAGTCTGACGCCGATAAAAAGAAAATCCAGAAGAAAGTAAAAGAACTGCAGTCTTTGAAGCGCGAGGGCTGGTAAAATAAAAACCGCCCGTAGGCGGTTAATTAATAGACGATTCTACCATTCTTTCCAAAAAGGAATCATGGCAGACCGTATGCCTGACTCTCTGTGGGATAAAATATCGTCTTCCCAGTAAACTTCCGTCTGTCTGGTGACAATATTTAAATGTTCTTCCCTGATTACATTTTCGGCTTCCGTGGAGCTTTTGCAGGTTGCTGTGTGGCCCGCCCAATCCACAGAGTAAACATGATTCCTATATTTACGGTCTGGCAATGGCACATAAACGACTAAAGTTAAAATTGCATCTTTCATCAAAATTCCTCCTTCTGTGGTTTTAACGGTTGACCACAAACCGGATTTTTTTGATATCCGCTATACGCTTCTAATATGCAGTCGTCTGAGATCGTCCTCAGACGGGGTACTGTCAAGGTAATAACCGCAGGTAGCACAAACAGCGTCGGCATAAGGGGTGCCGTCCGGCATCCTACAAACAGTCCCTACTATCATGGTAGATCTGCAGGGTACTTCTGAAATACCAATTTTGATAGTGCCGGGGCATACAGTAGTTGCACGAAAAGCGGCGGGTCCAATAAGTTTAAGCATCAAAATTCCTCCTTCTTATTTTTTTGGATTCGGGTGGTCTTTGGGTATTACCCAAGTTTTCCCGATTTTTACGGCAGTGACTTTGCCAGCAGCGCACATGTCTTTAACCGTGCTGGGAGCTAGGCCCCAAAGCTTGGAGGCGTCTTCAACTCCCATGATTTTGTCAAGTATTTCGTGCATATTAGTTACCAAAATCCCTAATAGCTTTTTCTATTACTTCGCGGTATTCTTTTTCGGATCCGCTGAAGTAAAGTCCGCTATCATCGTGAGTAAAGCGATTGTCAAGCGAAGCGGCAAAATATGGATTATCCAGAAAATCATCGTCAAACTCAATTTCCCAGTTGAACATCCCGTTTTCATACATGCCTATTGTTAGCATTTGTTTAATCCCCTTTCGTTTAAGCGTTACCGCTTGTCAAACACTATTTTTAAAAAAAGTAGGTGATTTTTTGAAAAAGTTTTTTCAGTCAACTGCCCTGGTACCGAAAAATAATCAGACTGACTACATAGACGCTGAATGGTACGAGAATGAGCAAAAACAGCGTTTTAACCTCCGTAGTCATTACCAGATAGTCGCTCCTGCACATAGGGTTATCCGCGTCCGTCCGGACACATCGGCCCGGAACTGGCACACGGAGGACATAGCTAAATCCATAACAGACGCTTTTAAAATACCTCTGGATAGGTTTTATTTTGAGGACGGATGGAAGTTAAGATACCGGCAGTCTGACCGCGCAACATGGGAGATTGACTACACCCAGGGCAGTATTGATTTCCTCCTGACAGTGCCGGGAGATCGTGTTGATAGTTGGATACGCAGGTTAAGTGGCATATGGGATAAGTCAACTATCACTGTTGACGGTGATTGCCGCGAAGCCTGGGAGCCCGACAAAGCTACTGTATATGAGTTAGTCTATCGTAAGCATGATATGTATTCGTTACTTGCTGACAGTAAAAACAACCTGCCTTTGCCGTCCCTACTGCAGGCAGTTAAGACCCTGCACGGCACCGACAAGGCAAAAGTATTTATATTTTTTGATCCTGTGGGCCGCCTTGATTGGAACGCTACTTATCAAGAGGCCTGGGAGATGCTCAGGAACGGACGGCAACCGCTGAAACGGAACGGTGATGCTAGAGGCTATTTACGTTCAGGATTGACCTGCACAGGGCAGTTGATGCAGGAGGTTATGGTGGGGCTTGGCGACATGATCAAATCCGACAAACAAGAGAACCGTTACGCCAAAAAAGAAGTAGACCCGGAGGCAGGGCTGTTTGCGATAGAAAATTTAACATCGGCAACAAAGCGTAAGGGTGGGATGGGTGCCATGCGTACCTATCTTTGGATAGTGGCACAATCTGACGATAGAGGTAGCAGAGAATCAACTGCCCGCACTCTGGCAGGAGCTTTTGCTGACCTTGTAGGGGATAATGAATTTGAAGCAAGGGAGGTAAAAAACCGGAAAAAGAAAGCTGCAGCTATCGAAGCCATGACGACCAAGCGACTGCCAAAGCTGAAATTTAACTACAGTATTTTATCGACTGCAGAGTCTGGGAAACTGATACAAATACCCGGCCGGGAACTCCAGGAGGACTATCCGCAGATCAACGGGATTAAGCTCCAGGAAATTACCCTGCCTGCAGAACTGTTCGGTACTGTTGGTATACCATTAGGGAAAGTTACAGATAGGGGAGTAACACGACAGGCCATGTTACCTATCAGCGACCCAGATATTGAGTGCAAAACAGAGATTGACTACGGAAATATGGGATGTGGTAAAACAGGGAGGGGGATTGTGCTTGCTGTCGAAGGTGTTAAAAATAACAGAACGGTATTCCTTTTCGACATGGCCGATGGTGCCGCTATTGACGCTGTCAGGGATAGTCTACCAAGCGATACACCTGATCACAAAATACTTGACTTAGATTTTGGCTGCAAGCACTGGCCGATACCTTTGACACTGACTGATGTTGCTTTGCGTGGGATGCAGGGGGAGAGCGACGAACTAGCCGCTTTGGACGCTGCAGAGCGAATGACTGACTACATATATACGTTTATAAACCAACTAGCCAGCAGCGAGTTTTCAGATAGGATGGAATACTTTCTATCACCTGTCGGAAAAGGCGTGCTGACAGATCCGCGCCGTGGGTTGCTAGATGTAGTGCTGGCTTTATCATCACCAGTTTACCGAGAGGAGTTATTGCAGGACCAGACTATTCAGCAGCAGTCGGAGGTTGTTGATGTTTTGCGGGAGTTACAGCAAAAAGCCGTCAAGGGCTCCGACAAAACTTTAGTACAGCCCATTTTAGACCGGCTTAATTTGCTGGCTGGTAAGCGAACCTTAGTAAATATATTTTTACAGCAGGAAAAGTTAGGTCAGGATGGCAAGCCTGTTTTGGATTTCCGCAAAATGATGGATGAGGGTGGGTACTTCGTAGGGCTCAGGATACCCAAAGCTGAGCTTGGCAAGGACGGAGTTAACCGCGTGGCAAGTTTCCTGATGGCTAAAATATGGTTAGCTACTTTAAGTCGTTTGGATACTCCACAGAGCAAACGCAGGCCGTTTTATACAATCATCGACGAACCGCACAACTGCCTAGAGGGTACTGGGCCACTCCTGGACGGTGAAATAGGAGTGGAGGCCCGGAAGTATCGAAACAAGATGATTTTTCTTGCTCACAGTGCAGAGCAGTTTGGAAAATACAAGGCTGGTATTTATGCAGGCGGGCCGTTTTTCAACTTCTTTAAAACTGAGTTCCAGAAAACTTTCATCGACCATGCGGAAAAGTTAACCCCCTTGGAGGCTAGAAAGCTATACGAACAACTGCCAAAGCGTTGGGTTGCTGCTTGCAAGATGGAGTTGCCGAGTGCTGATAGTTTGCCAGCGTTTATTTGCCATATGACAGCGCCACCAAGGCCGGTTAAGGATCGGAGTTATCGGCGATCGCAATGTTCAGAATATTTCGGCCGGCACTGGAAGGAGGTTACTGACTACATCCAGGGCAAGCGGAAAATAACGCTACGGGATGAAGCTTGGCGAGAGGAGCGAAAGGAAGAAGCTAAAGCCCAAAAGAAAAATAAAAAGGGGGATTAATAATGCTCATACAAGTACCCGCTGCGACAAAAATTATAGGATTAATACTTTGCGGCGTTCTGACGCTGGGGAACGCGGCCGGCAATGTAGTTAGCGTGTTTACTGATAATAATGAGGTAATAATTGAGCAACAGAGAAATAGTTACGTTAACGGTCATTATGGCGACTATAAATTCTCAGGCAAAGTTTTTGATAATCCGAGCGACATGGGCATTGACGACGGAAGAATCTCAAAGTTGACGATCACTAAGGACGGAGTGGAAGAGATAAATTATGACCGTGGCTGGGATATGAAACCAGACAGCGAGAACGGATCGGCATACAACGAGATAAAAGAAAAATTGGAGCACTTGAAATAACCCGAAAGGGTTTATTTTTTTTTGTCTTAAAATATGTTCAGGTAAGGAAGGTATAGAGAAAATTATTTATGATATAATAAGAGTACCGTCGGAAGCGGCACAAAACAAGGGATCTTTAGGTGTCTATTGGGTTGACTTGGTAGAGCATTTGCACCCGATAGACACCATTCCCCGGGATGTAGCTCAGCTTGGCTAGAGCGCACGGTTCGGGACCGTGAGGTCGCATGTTCGAATCATGTCATCCCGACTCATTAGAAAAGCCCTCCTGGTTAAAGGAGGGCTTTTCTTTTAAAAGCTCATAGTTGTTTCAGTATTCTTTTGAGGGATTATTTCTATCTTTCTAAAAAATATATCCATTTCAATATAATCAGTATATGGCGAAATAGATTTAATAATATCCCTCAGGGACATTTTCCTTTCCTCGAAGGTCATTAGCGTCCAAGCTGTTCTTAAAGCAGATAGCTGTCTTTGTAGTAGATCTATGTCGGCTGCTTGGGCGGCGAAATGGTTATCTATCTGATCTAACTTTTCTAAATAGTTTACTAACTGACTTTCTTCCTCAAGATATTGCTTATTGATTTCCATAAATTGCTCCCGTGGTATAATTTTTTCTTCATAATAATCTTTAAATAAGTCTTTCATGGCAGATCTTATTTTCTTAAGCCTTTTTTCTTTTTCCATTTTATCTATAATAGGCTTTTCTTCTGCTGCAGCTGTCGCGACTTCTTTTAGCGACTGTTTGGCATCCTCAAAATAGCCTAATGAATCGCCAAGTGTAAGTACAGTATTAATTATTTCTGTTTCCAAACTATCAGCGTCAAGTATTTTACATTTGCACTCATTAACTCCCATGTTAATCCTGGTATAACACATATACCGGCGTATTCGTTTCTTGCCGTTAAATCTAGCTTGGAGATGGCGACCGCAGTAAGGACAAATTAAAAGTCCGGAAAGTAGGTGCTGACTATCCCTGCTGCGCGGTGCCATTTCGCTGTTCTTGCTTAAAAGGTGCTGCACCCGATCGAAAATATCCTGAGAAATAATAGGCTGATGCTTGCCGTCCACAACCTCACCGGCGTATTCTATTTTACCGATGTAAACAGAGTTCCTAAGTATATATCGAATTGTTGTAGGAGCCCACCATTTGCCGTCAGAGGGGGCTTGTACAGCATTCTGATATAAAAGGTTACGAATGCGATTTGCCCCCGGATTTGAGGCGTATTCTTCGAACATAAGCAGTACCCATTTTGCGTTGTCGTTTGGTACTAATAGTTTTTGTTCATCGTCCCAGTCGTAGCCATATGCTTTCTGACCACCATTCCAGGATCCCCGCCTGGCGTTTTGAATCATGTTATCACGAACACGCTCGGAAATCATTTCTGATTCAAACTGGGCAAAGTCGATAAGGATATTTCTGAGCAGGCGGCCAGTGGGGGAGCCAGTGTCAATGCTCTGGCTGATAGATATTAGACTGCAATTATTTTTCTCCAAGATTTCTACGTAGTGGTGGAAGTCCCTGACGTTTCGGGCAAAGCGATCAAGGCGGTAGACTAAGACAACATCATATTTACCGCCCTTTACGTCTTCGATTAGTTGCTGAAAGCCTATTCTTTTAGTTGCGGATCGGCCTGATATGTCCAAGTCCTCATAGACTTTCACGATGTCGATGGAGGATAGACTTGCTTGTAGTTGCGCCTTTTCCATTTGCGTTTCCGGACTTACTCCGTCATCCTTTAGGTGGGAAACCCTAATATAAACTGCTCCGCGCTTCATGTTTTCACCTCAAAAATAATACCCGGCGTCGGTACCGGGTAACTGTTTTATTGAATTAGGGATTACATACCTTGCATGGCACGTATCCAGCATTTATAGCCTCTTCTCGGGTATTAAAGTAGACCCTATTAGCTGGACTGGTTTTTTCTGCCCAACGACAGTCAGAAAAGTGCAGTTTATGGGAATTGGAATTGCCCATGTATTTACTATCTGTGTTAGTTACTATACTGCTACCATTTTTATTATCTTTTGTTACTGTTGGTGCTACCGGGGTAACTGGTATTCCCCAAAGCCCTTTATTGTTTTCCCTCGATTCAGTCTGGTACTTGGTGAAGTAGTCAACATACTTTACATCCGGCGCAATGGTCAACAACTGCCCGTAGCCATCTAACAGCAGTTTGGCATTGAACATCTTTGCCTGGATTTCGGTATCATTTATTTCGGTTGGTTGCTCAGTCCAAACATAAGCCAACATTCTGCCATACTTGTCCCGCTCCTGAACGTCCATTTCAATCCAAATGGTTTTGCCTGTTAGTTGCGCCTTTGTAAAGGACGACGCTTCCGGGCCATATGGTTCAATAGGGGCATTGGGCTTTACAGTCTCTGGGGTATCAACACCTATGAGCCGTATAGCTTCATCTTTGCCGTTTACCATGGCGTGGATCGTGTCACCATCAACTACACGGGTAACTTGTGTTTCGATTAGTTGAATAGGTGACTTAACTTCTTGTTGTTCTCCTGTGGATTTATTTATCTGCACATTGCCAGTAGACTGATCTGTGTCTTTGGTTTGCGCTGATGTCTGCTGAATATTTTCAGTGATTTCGGCTTTTGGTGCGCTGGTAGAGCTGCAGCCGGACAGAAAAAGCATAAAAAGCGAGAGGATTAAAACAAGTGAAATTTTACTTTTACTGATTTTGTTCATTATTTTCGCCTCCTGAATTATTTTGACCTATGTCTATATTTAATTCTACGGCTTTTGTTGCTAATGATATGACTGCCATTTGTTTTAGCTTTGAACCGTCTTCAAAGGATTTTTGAGCTTCGGCAAGGGTACTTGTTTTATTATCGTCCATATATGCCATTACTCCCTTTGCGAATTGCTTAATACTAATAGTAGAGTACTGGTAGGCGTCTTTGATGTCGCTAAGGCTTTTATCATCTCCAGGAACCGGTATGACTATTATGTCACCGTAGAGCTTTGTCATGGATTCTTCTAGTTGCTGCAAGAGAAGGTACCCTTTTGTTGACGATACGCTTCCGGAGGCGATGGCTTGAACAACTTCGGTTACTTGCTTCTGTTGCTTAGATAGCACTTTGTCTACTAAAATAAATGACCTAACAAATTTAGCTGATTGTTCCTTGGTTTCTTTAATGGACTTTTCCTGAGTTAGTTTGGTATCTATACTTGACTCCTCGCCGCACCCAGTAAGCAAAATAGCCATACTCAAAATAATTAAAAGGGTGACAGTCTTTAAGCAATTCTTAAGCACGGTAGCACCTTCCTCCTGATTATTGCTCTAACATACTTGAAGTCCACAGGTCTAGATTAAACACCTGCCTTCCCTTTATTCTAATCCCGTATTCCCTAAGCTCCTGCTTCAGAAATGTCAACTTCGCCATACAAAAAGAGGCTGTAACTTCAAAAAATTCTGCTAATTCCTGCGGGTTTTTAATGCCGTGCCTTTTGATTGCGGCGTATACTTCTGCATTCGGCATTAATGCATTAGCAGCCCACTTCATCGCTCGGCGTTCATCACGGGATCTTTCTATTTCAGTCGTATAACCAACGCTGGCATAAAGAAAGTTCGTCCTCGCGCCGGTGAAGTGGTGGGCAACCTCATGGGTTAAGGTGCAGTTATATTGACGCGTATTAGATAGTAGGCTTTTATCTAAAACAATCAGGGGTCCAGCGTCGGACCTGTATATGTAAACACCAATTAAGCCTTCCTTGGTGTGCTTAATATGGTCGTGTTTTACTACTATATTTTCTTCTTTGATTTTTTCCCAGATAAATAGCATTTTTTTGTGCATATAAATATCCTCACAGGTGTTATTTAGTCACAAAAACTCGTATTTTGTCGAATGATCCTAAAAATATTATAACTACCGTGTAGGGTAGTTATTTTAGGTCTTATTATTTCTTTCTCTTTCTCGCTGGTCTATCACGTCACCAACGATTCTTTCGAGTATTTCCCTTAGTTCGTCGGAGATAGGCGTCATTTCTATGTAGCCCTCGGCTTCTGCAGCTATGACCATGTCGCTGAGATCTACTTTTTTTCTTTGTTGTTTAACTTCTGTAGGATTGTATGCAACTCCTTTTTCGGCAACACATACATTGTCTGTTTTTTCTTCATCCAGTATTTTTAATATTTTTAGCCTCTTGTCAGGAGCGATAGGTTTTCCGGCTACCGTAATATTATTTGGGTTTCCTTCAAAGATATCTAAGAGGTCTATTCTATTATTATCTATCTCTGGTATGTATCCTGCCGCTTTTAGCAGTGTTTCGTATGGGTAATTATATACATTTGACAATTTTTGCAGGATGTCGGCAGATGGTTTTATCTCTTTTCCACTACGGGGATCGTGACCCTTTTCCAATAGACTTAAGTATGTATGACTAATCTCTGCCCTGTCCGCTATATCACGCAAGGGAGTAGTTCCCCGTAATTCACGCAATAGTTTACTTAATCGGCTCATAATGCGTCCTCCTTCCTTGTAAACCTTGCTTTACTAATTGTAAATCAAAAGACATAAAAAATAAAGCTGTTTAGACTGAAATATCTGTTCTACATGCTTTACATACTGTTAAACATGTGCTACAATACTGGTATGGAGGTGACAGGCAATGTTAAGAAACCGGCTCCGTCAGATTAGACGGTCAAAAGATGTAACACAGGAAGAGTTAGCAAAAGCAATAGGTACTACACGACAAACCATTATATCCATTGAAAAAGGCCATGTTAAGCGCACTTCTGATGAGCTAATGGTATCTATTGCAGATTTTTTTAATATGAAAGTGGAGGATATTTTTTTTACCACTCTCGTTCAACATGTTTTACAGGGTAAATTAAATAGCGACCACAGCGCAACTGGCACCTCCATCTAATCGGCCCCACGGGAGCTGACATCATAGTTAAAATCATAACTGCTGAAACCGCAGCAGAACTGGAACGCAAAGCAAATGATTGGATTGTTAATACAAAGCCGGTCATTAGATTCATACAGTACGCCACTGACGGGGCTGAGTATCCTTACTCGATATTTATACTTTACCGAGGTGGCGAACCAGAAAAAGTAATGTAATTAAATTGTAGCACTACTGGTATCAGGATAATAGCTGTAAATAGTGGTCCTGTTGCCAGTTAAAAAGGAGGTGCTAATTTGAGACCAACTTTCAATTCAGAAAAAGGTCTTGCCCAGGTTAAGGAAGATTTGCGCAAGGCCAGGGCTACCGACCCCGAGCTTAACGCTAGGTGGCGGCGGTTTGAAAAAATGGTCGGACAAGCACTAGCTAGGGAGCACCTGCAAATTCTAGCTATGAGGGCGAAAGGAGGTGCAGACATTGCCACAAATACCGCAAGTAGTGCAAACTAGCATATTCGATAGGACAGGCTATTCGATTGAAAATAACACCCTAGATTTTGAAACCAGACGATTATTCGATATGTTGCATTTCACCATTATGTTAAGTGCCGACAGTTGGGCCAAGATAAAATCTGAATCAATGGACGATGTCCATCGCGGCGAACTAATAGGCTCGGTGCGGTCATGGTACGCTGCGGCAAATCACTTCGAGCTACCCAACACAGAAGAAATCTACAGCGAGTATCGTGCGCTGTGGGAAGCTCAGTCAGAGTAGTCTCACGACTACAATTTATCACAATATAAAAAATAAGTCTGTGAGCGTCGCCACAAAAACAATGTGAACGTCGCCACACTTTTGAAATTATTTTGAGTGGAGGTGATTTGTCTGAGGGGTAGAAGAGGGCGAAATAAAAAGATTCTAGAGAAACTAGACGCAAAAATTAGGTCTAGTGTAGTAGAGTATCATCGGGCCGGAGCTAATTGGCTTGATAGAGAGTATTACAGGGGCTTAGCCGTTGGGTGGATTGAGGCCTGGAAGTTAATGGCCGTTAGGTACGGTGCAAAGGGTTTGATCCAGAAGTATGACGAGTACTGGAGCCTACTTATCGGGGATACAGACGAGGAGGAGGTGGACGAGCAGTGGCAGGTCCTATTTCCATGAAAGTCAGGATTGAGTATGCCAAGGTCGGCGATATCGTTGCGGACAAGGGCGAGGTCGTGGAAGTCATCGACCGCAGACATGCTAGCTTTATACGCCTTGTGGTTAAAGGCGGTGTGGTTGTCGAAGGAAACTATGGCAAGAAAGTTTCCATACTCAGGCCGGATAAGAATCTTTCGGGCATGAATGCTTTTATGCCTGGATTTAATGAGTATCTGGAAAAAGAAAAAGCCCTCAAGAGGGGCTAAGTAAGTATCTAAAGATATTCTATCACAAAGCGGGGTGAAAAATCAATTGGACGAGATAAAGGAAATCATGTCCAGATTGAGACTATTTCAGAATGGTACGTTGTGGACGATAGATGCCGGGTTGGCTTCAAGCCTAGGTGGAATAATCGGGGACATGGAAAGAGCTATTAGGGCGGTGGAGGCTGAGGCTAGTGACAGCACAGCGGCGGCGTAAATGTGATATGTGCGGGGCCGAAATGCAATACGCCTGGGTGCCCACCACAACATATGACCATGCAGCGGGTAATCTGATTGAGAGAGACACCATGGACGACATGGAGTTTTGCCCGAATGGATGCATGTCAAATAGTGAATCAGAGGCGGACCATATACCGTTTTAGGGAGTTGGTAGGGTTGGTAGGGTTGGTAATATCAGAGCAGGATTATTTTGCAATTAAGTTCGCGGATGGGACATATCGTAAAATCGAATATCCTTCAAATTTACCAAAAAACGATATTGCCAGGATAATAAAATATCGCGACCTAGAAGACGCAAAGGACGCGGCTGCTGATTTCAACAAGCACGGTCGTAAATGTGAGATAGTTCCGATTACTATAACTATTAAAGAGAAGGAGCACAACCATAAAGACCTTTTGGTTTATCACTTCTCACATAAATTTAATCAGAATGAAACTGGTTGGACTATCAGAACAGATCAGTATATGTGGTCTTATTGGAATATTCATGCTTTATGTGACAATAATTTTCCGTACGATAACGGTTTTAATTATGGAGCTTTGACGGATTGAGGTGATAATATGCCAGGCTGGCTGGAGGACATGGAAGGCAAGGCTGGTACTAACGCAAACCCTGTAGTTGGAATTTGCCGGACATGCAAGAAGCATATTTATTTGCACGAACTAAACATCGGAGCAAGTCGCAACTATTGCGGTGACAGGTGCAGGGAAGAGTCGTGTAATAGTGTATCGGAAGAGCTTTACCAGCTTGTGAGTAGTTTTTATAACCGAATCAAGCTAAGAGAAATGGAGGCGTAAATAGATGGCAGTAGCAGAGCAGAGCGTAGCTTTATTTCAAAATATGCAGACAGAAATAGCGGCACTCAGAAAACAGCATATAGCTTGTTTGGGTGACGGTGAAGTTTTTATTAAGAGAAATCAGAACGGAACGTTAAGGTCAGTCAAGGGTACGGTTACCCTTGACGAGACTAACGGAGACATTGCTGTAATCAAGGGTAAGGCCATGGTCACTGGAAAAGGCTTTTATCGTGCAAATCAAATAACCTCTCTTAGTATCATCACACCTGACAAACTTACCTTACCAACAGGTCAGGTTGTAGTAAATCCTTATCCTATTATTGATGAAGAATCAGGGACTATCCGCAAAGTTTGGGCCAAGAAAATGGCCGTTGGCTACGGTCCTATAGGAAATTTGGTTATTACGACCGCCACCTTGCTATATGACATCAACATGTACTTCATTCAAGATTTACTTAAAAAAGTAACCGGTAGTGCCGGTGCCGGTCGGGTCTGCATGGAGAGCATGCTAACCGACAAAGAGAAACAAGTCGGCATGTTTTATAAGATTGACGGAGCATTAGGTATATGGGTTGACTTTGGTCACAAGGATATACTTAAGGCCATTGATACCTTTGTTAATAAAAAGCAATTTTGTGAGCGTAACGCTCAGACTATAGCCACCAGGTTGGCGATGGGTCAACATCCGGCACTTTCACATATCACCTATGTTAACGCCGCCGGGAAAGAATATCATCGAACCGCAAAAGTTACTTTGGTAGGCTACGTTCACGATTTCACTCAGGATCAACTCTTAGATATGGCCGGGCAGGCTGAGGAAGGTAAAGAGATAGTAATCGGAGATCAAAAGGCCGAAGTTATCGACGTTAAAGCCGAGGCATCTGCCGATGATATCAATACTGATGTGGACGACGAAGAGAACTTAAATAAAGCCGCGTCAGATGAACCGGAGGACGCAGGAAATAACATGTTCAGCAACGGCAACGATAAGTTTGAGCAGGATCTGAACGCCTTAGGCGGTGATATGTTTTGATTAACAAAATCGAAATAAAGAACGTCAAGGGACAGACCGGAGTGCAACCACTAACAGGCATGGACATATTTGTAGGCAGGAACGGTAGCGGAAAGACTACCAGAGTGCAGGCTGTTGGTGCCGCGATAATGGGATACGTGCCTGGGAATGGCAAGCGGGCAGAAGATACGTTCAAGCTTTCAACCAACGGAGTAATGACGGTGGGGCTGCAGACAGACCATTTTAAATTCAGCAGAACCTTCACCAAAAAGGAAACCGAGGATGGCAAGACTGGTGCCAAAAAGGTCACTGTCAGCGAGTCAATTTTAGTATCACCTGGCAAGGGCGAGAAAAACGACACTGCAAAGAAAGCCCGTATTCTTGACGAGATTGGAAGCTTTCCGGTGATGTTGGATTTCTCAGAATTTCTTGGGTTGTCGGACGCCAAGCGCAGGGATTTCGTTTATTCTCTTAGTCCGATTACATCAAATACTTGGACCAGGGAAGATGTTGAAAAGTACATCACAGAACAGCTTTTAACATCTGAGATAGAGGCCAATAACCCTGATAGATATAACGCAAATAAAGAAATTATCGGGCTCGCTATGGCAGAGTATCCACAGGACGCTGACATACACGCAGGGCTACAGTCAATGCTGGATTGGACTTCTACTCAATCTTCCTATTGGAATAGCAAGCAGAAGGACGCTCAGGGAGCTGTCAGGCAGATTGCCGAAAAGAAAAACGAACTCGAGGAGACTGACCGGAATATTATTCAGGCCAAAACCGAACTTGAAGAACTGCAGCAACAACTTATCACAGTAGAAAAACAGATTTCCACAGGGATTGAGAAAAAGAAGGCTGTAGATAAGAGAACCTCAAAGATAGTCGAACTGCAGTCTACTATCAGCAAGTTAGAGGAAGCACCTGTTAGTGCTGATACTGCCTCCTTAGATACTCAGATAGTGGAACTGCAGGGGCAGATTACGCCTCCGGTGGATAACGAGGCTGAGACGGCAGAAATAAAGAAAAGGCTGTCTGAGATAAAGAAACAGCTTAAAGCCTTAACCGCTCAGCGGATGGATACAAACAGTCAAATAACAGTCATTAAGACACAGATAAAAACAATTCAAGATGCAGTGGCTAAGACCGGTGAACTTACCGGGAAATGCACCCTACACCAACAGATTAGTTGCCCGAAGGATTGGACAGGCTTAGATAGTTTTGCAGAAAAGAAAAAGGCTGACGGTGAAAATAGGATTGCAGCTTTAACGGAGGAAGTTGAAGGGATTGATGGGCTGAACGCCCAAATAAAAACCCTGGAAACAGAATCTGAAGCACTGGAAGACAAGCGTGATTTAGCTGTACTGCAAGCACAAAAGGCTAATAACCTAAACGCTGATTTGCAGAATAAAATAACTACTCTAGAACGGAATAAAAATAAAGTCCTGTCCGAGGCTGAAAAGTATACAAATCAGCTTAACCTGCACAAAACAGAGTTAATTAGTCTGATGAACGAACCGGCAGAAAGCTTTGCACCTGTGGACATGCAGGAGAAGCAGGCTGAGGGTATTCGGTTGCAGATAGCAGGGTTAAATCAGTCCGTGGCTGAAAAAGAGAAAGCGCGGCAGACAATCCTTCTCCTGCAGCAGTCAATGATCGAAAATACTAAAGCTGAGTACATGAGCGCTGGGCTAAAATCGCTGAGTCAGGCATTAGGTCCTAAGGGTATACAGGGTGAGTTGGTCAAGGAAATTTTAGAGCCGATACGGTCAGATATAGGCGGTAACCTGCAGCTAATGGGATTTAACCAGACGCCGTTCTTCCAGACCGAGAGCGACACCGGCAAGGAAATATTCCAATTCGGATGGGTGAACGAGAAGGGCCATACAGTAAATTTCGATGCTCTGAGCATGGGCCAGCAGACAGTGTTTTTAGCGGCAATGATGGTCACCATCCTGGACCGAGCAAATCCGAAACTTAGGATCTTGGTGATGGACAATATCAATCACCTGGACAAAGAAAACTTTCACATGTTCACCGATGGCCTGAGGAAAGTAGCGCACAAACTGGATAACATCATTCTGGCAGGAGCAATTGGGTTTGAATTCGAGGCTGAAGGTTGGAAGGTTTGGGATCTGAGTGCCCCTGTGAGTGAGGTGGCTCAGAGTGCGTGAGATTATTATTGAGGGAATAACTTCTTTGGTGAAAGATTATCCTGCAAATAGTCATATGGTTGGAGTGGTTTCTGGAGCTTCTGAGTTAAGAAAAACGACAACAGCACCATTAAAGGTTAAGGATATTTCTGAATTAATTAAAGTTATGCTTAATAGTATGCCTTTGGGTTCAGCAGTGCGGATTCTGATTGAAGTGGAGTCGCCTAAAGAACAGATTGAGTCGAGGGCAATAGAAATGACAACACAACAAAAAAATCTCAATCTACTGAATAGACTTATCAATGAGTCGGAGGAAAATGCAAATGGAACTCCTTAACGGTTTAAACGACAATCAGCGCTCAGCAGTAATATCAAATGCCCCGGTTATTTTAACATTAGCCGGGGCCGGTACCGGAAAGACACGGACACTGACGCACAGAGTCGCTCACTTAAACCAGGAATGCCGGGTAGGTACAGGGCAGATGCTTTGCTTAACCTTTACGAGATTGGCGGGAAAGGGCATGAAGGAGCTAATCATTAAACTCATAGGTGAGGAGCAGGGTAAGAAGCTATTCAGTAATACTTTCCATGCTTTTTCGGTTTCAGTGTTACGTCGGTGGGGCCACAAGGTAGGCTTAGAACCTAACTTTACCATTTACGACCAAGAGGACAGGGAGAGCATTTTAAAAACCATTATTGAGGAATTTGGTGGCAAAGTAACGCTTAAAAAATGCTTGGAGTGTTACGAGAGCGGAGAAATACCAATTAGGAAACATGAAATAGATAGAGTCCTTAAAGAGTACGGGTACAGGTTAAAACAGAATAACGCTGTAGACCTAGACAAACTCATAAGTATTGTAAATATTTTGTGGGCAGTGTATCCAGAAGCTCTAAAGGAATACCAGAATAACTACACTCATGTTTTCGTGGATGAGTTCCAGGACACCAGCGACGACCAGAAACAAATGATTAACTTGTTAGCACCTAAGAATTATTTTGTAGTTGGAGATTATTTCCAGGCAATTTATGGCTGGCGCGGAGCCAGGGTTGACTACATACTTCGATTCCCGGAAGAATATCCGGGTTGTGAGGTTATCAAGCTGGAAGATAATTATAGGTCTACCGGTGCGATTGTAGCAGCTGCCAATAGGCTCATATCCTTCAATGTAAATCAGACTGAGAAAAAACTGATAGCACACAAAGAAGGGCCGGAAATTGATATTTTAGTAACTCAGTCAAGCGCACAAGAGGCACTGATTGTCGGCAAAAATATTGAGGAACTCATTTACAAAGGCACCAGACCTCAGGACATTGCCATACTAGCCAGGACTAATCGGCAAATAGAGAACGCTGCATTTTACCTTTACGGTATGAAAATACCTACTCAAATAGTTTCTGGTAGTGATGATCCATTTAAGAAAAATGGTGTTCGCGGGATGCTGGAGTTTATGGAATTTATCAACAACAAAAAGGATAACTACACATTTAAAAAGTGCTTGGATTTCTCGCTAAGGAAATATAGTGAAATAGAACTGCAAGAGATTGAATTATTCGCTTTGGATAATGGTTGCAGTCTCCATGAAGCTACTTATACGTGTAGTGAAAATAGCTCAATCTATCCTTTTAAGAAGATTGTTGAAGATATAGAAATGGTAGTTGAGCAAGGACAATATATAAAAGCAAGTCAGTATTTCAAGAGTATCGACCTTGTGCTTGGAATAACTGAACTATATTCCAGTCATGGGCAGCAGAACAGGGTAGATGATATTAAAAAGGCCATAGCCACCATGGAGAACTGGGAGCAGGGCAAGCGGAATCTTGGAGAGAGTGATAGCGTTCAAAGCTTCCTGAAGTTTCTGAAATACCGCGATATTCAGGAGAAGCTCATCGAGGAAAAGCCTGCTGTGAAGCTGATGACCATTCACGCAAGTAAGGGCTTGGAATTCGACACAGTCTTTATCCTTGGTCTTATACAGGGAGTTTTCCCATCCAAAAGCAACAAGGATGAGGAAGAGGAAAGAAGATTGTGCTATGTAGCACTGACGCGGGCAAGGGAACGCTTAATACTATGCCGATCACTGACTTATTCAGACTACAGGGGAAATCCTGTTCCAGGGGAGCCAAGTCAGTATTTTAGTGAGATATAAAAAAAACTGGGAGGTAATGAGTAATGAAGACGACTAAATGTGCTGACTGCAAAACTGCAGATGCTAAGTTTTCGATTGACAGAGGAATAGCCAGTGTTGCGTTATGTTTGGATTGCGCTAATAGGGAGTTAAGAAAGCAAGGTCGGGAAGAAATAAGACCTACTAAAAAATAAAGACGGGAGCCGTCAACTCCCGCCGCTTAAATAAACATACTGAATAATTATACACATACTTTGTGCAATATGCAAGGGAGGCAGTGTAATGGAAAATCCATACGATCAGGGGTTTAAGTCTGGGTTTTTGGGTAGGAAAAGACTGCCTCCCAAAGGCCAGCACGAAAGACAGATTTACCTTGTGGGTTATCGCGACGGGGCTAAATCTGCTAGGCAAAAGCCGGTACTTGCCCGATGGGTACTAAGCGTAGCGGAGAGTAAAGCAATTGGATAAATTTTTTTAATCTCCTGCATTGGAACAATATTCCTATATTCTAAATATGAGTTTTATAAATCCGGTTACCAAAAAGACCTTCTGAGATTTGGGTTAATATCAGCAACATTGCAAAAGACAAAATGTAATCATAAAACACGCTATATTGCCCAATAAAAGACATATTGCCAACAGCAATAGCAATGTATGCAGCAATTTCTGACACTGCTGAAAAGAATATCAGTAGCGGTATCTTTTTACTAAAATCCTGTTTCATGTAATTCATAATAATGATTCCAGCAGCAGCACCCCAAATAGGGTTAAATAACGGAACGCTGGAAACTAAAATCCAACCTTTATTGAATTTAATAAGGTTTAATGAAATTAAAACTAACTGCACTGCAAATAGAAGGATTGCTGCAATTATACCGATGGGTAACAGTTCTAATACTCGTTTAGGCTTTATTAAAGCAAATACCACAACCCATGTAAGAATAGTAAAGATTGGGTTTATCCATTTTGCTAAAAAATCCAAATTTATAGAGCCTCCTGCTTATTGTTAACTTGGTTTATTTATCTTTAGCTAATATTAGACGGTTTATACCTAACTGGAACAATATTTATCTAGTTATTGGTATGTGAGGATGATGAATAAAATGCCTGAGCTAATAATTAGGGAAGAAGTTCGTTATTGGCGCTGGTTGTCTGCATCTTAACCAATAGAACGCCGGAAGAATCATTTCAACTTATAGCACCAGTGCGGAAGCCTAGGGGGAAGAATATCAGCCTAATGGACGATGTTATCGAGGAAATGGTGAGACTCAAGGAAACCATGTCATATGAAGCACTTGGAAAGCACTACGGAGTGTCGGTTAACACTGTTTACAGAAAGATTAAGAAATATCGGGAAAGGACGGTGGAAGCGGATGGAAGCACGGAAGGAAGTAAAAATAGATATACCTGCTGTTGAGGACTGGACTACTGCAGAACTTCGGAGGTGCTGCAAAAAAAGCAAGGTTAAGGGTTATTCAAAACTTAGCCGTGCCGAGTTGGTTGAAGCGGTTAAGGACAGTATTAAGCAGTTCAATAAGGATACCCATGATGAGCACAGGAAGACCGACGCCGCCAAGGAAAAGCTAAAAAAGGTTGTTAATGCGGTAAACAATATAATTATTGAAAACAACTGCACTATAGGCGCGGAGATTAAAAACGGTGAGATTAGAATAATTTTTACCGACCACGATTCGAATATGATTGCGCGACTGCCTGAAAAGCTGGAGTTGATAGTATGAGCGAAGAAAAACGCGTCTATCAATGTGAGTGTGAAATTTGCGGTGGTGCTGGAGAATTAAGCGGAGAATGTTCCGAGTGTGGAGTCAAGTCGTTAACTACCGATGAAGTAAATGCCTCTAGAGTTAGGAATTTAACGGCTTTAGTGGCTTCCAAAAAACTAGTAATAGGTGCACTGAGAGTCAAAAATGGTTGGCTTAGTGCAGAAAATAAGAGTCTGCAGGCAGAGGTTGAGAGATTACGCAAACAACTTGAATTATGTACTGACATGCTGGTCAAGGAAGAGATTATTCCTTTCTAGGTCTGGAGGTTGAAAATTATGACAAAAAATCAACAAAAAGATGCTGATGAATGTAACCAAATGATGGATCAGGGAAGAACTAAGGAATGTTTTGGATGCAGTTGTAACGTGTGCTTACTTACGGTTAGTGATAATGAGCAAAGGATCGAGGAAATGACTGCAGGCATCAAGGGTTATCACGAACAGGGTGCTGATGATCTAGGAACTATTAACCGATTACAGGCAGAGACTAAGAAGCTAAAAGACATCATCAAAGACCTCCTGGAACTGGGATTAACTCCTCACAAACAGAAAGATATTGATTATCACAAAGAGGCTAGATGTTCAGAATGTGACGGGGAATGTACGCAGAGCAACGATTTATGCAGCATCCCCGATGAAATGCTTAAGTTCAACGAATTAATAAAAGTAGCCAGGGATGCCATAAGTGGATAAGTCGGCTATTCGTAGGTTTGCAGGTTCCTCCAATCGGAGAGAGCGGAGGAAGGCTAAAAGGCTTATCGCTAAGAAACTGAAAACCGGTGGACTTTTTAGAACAGGAACTGGCAAGCTGCACGAGGTACAGCAAAAGACAGCAAGCCATGTTTATATATATTCCAGCGATAAGGGTACTACAGTTAAGATACCACTTTTAAACATCAAGCTAATGGTTGCTTATTTCAACAGGGTCAGGATAGCTGAGCGCAAAGAGCTAGAAGCTTTCCACTCATACAACAGCATCATGTTCGGACTGCTTCATCAGTTATTTGATAACGAATCAAAGATTAGTCTCATCGGAAAAGTCATGAGACTAATAAAAATAGGGGTTCGGATATTCCTGGCCGGTGGCGAAAGATGCCCTAAGGATCTAGAAATGGCTTCAATGGCTGGTGCTAAATACGTTTTATTTTCTTACTATTACCTCAGAGACAGGCAAGCTATAAGGAGAAAGTCAAGCAACTTCTCCTTACTGCTGAAAGGCAAGGTGTTGTTTTGGAACCAACGGAAGATTTAAAAATGCTACCGGAGTAGCTCAGGAGGGATAAAAATTGAAGTGCCCTCACTGTTTAACTGAGCAGTATGTGCTTTTCGTTGTTAAGAAAGACAAGCGACTATTAACAATAGAGTGCAATAAATGCGAAAAGCGTTTTACTGTGTATACGCATAAAACAGCATAAAGATTTTCGGTAGCTAGTAAAAGAGGTGGCAAAATGCAAGTTGGCCTTTTAGATATAGGCGGTAAAATCCCAAACTTGGCGCTGATGAAAATATCAGCCTACCATAAGCAACTTGGCGACACGGTAAGGATTAATGCAGGTGGCGAGGTAACTTATGTTAGCTGTATCTTCTCGAAGCACAGTCACATAGCAGAACGGGCTCAGGAAATGTATAAGAACGTTGTGGTGGGTGGTCCTGGTTGGGATACGGAAACCATATTGCCTGCCGAAATAGAAAAGCTTAAACCGGATTATTCACTTTACGGCATTAATTATGGGCTTGGCAGGTTAACAGCAGGTTGCCCGTCAGATTGTGAGTATTGTGTAGTACCAAGGACAGAAGGACGGATAGTCAGGACAGTGAACAGTATCAGAGATTTAGCTAATCCGTTGGGTGACATGGTGGTGCTGCTGGACGCAAATATTTTAGCCGGGTCCGATTGGACGGATCACTTTAGGGATATTGAGCAGTGGGGCGGTTGGGTGGATTTCACTCAGGGTTTAGATATTAGGAACGTTACTGATTTGGCAGCTGCTAAAATAGCAAAGCTGAAAACATGCTCATACAAGGCATGGCTTAAGGCAAAGCAGGATGGTACGCGCCTCAGAAAAGGGCAAATCCATTTTGCTTGGGACAAGATGGAGAACGAAACACAGGTTAGGGAAGGCATTAAATTATTATCGAAGTACATGTCCCTTGACCGACTGACATTTTACATGCTTTGTGGTTACAATACGACCTTTGAGCAGGATATGTACAGGTTTGAGGTACTACGAAGCCTCAAAGTAAAACCTTTTGTGATGCTGTACGAAGGAGCGTCACAAGAACTCAGGCATTTTGCATGTTGGGTAGATAGATACTATTATACAGCGTGTAGTTGGGACGAATTTAAGCGGCGTGATAAGGGACAGCAGAGTTTATTTGAGGGAGTGATTTGATGTCTCGAAATAATATAAATAATAAAAGACCGATTGGAACTCAAAAACCAACCGAGACCAAACAGCAAACTGATTGTATAGATTGCGCTTTTGGATACTACGGTGAACGTTCTTGTGTAAGCGGTCGCAACGTCAGGCGGAGAGGTGTTGGTTTGTGTGCTGACGGAAGAAGTATTAGACCACCCAAAAACCGCAAGAAGGTGATTTAGGTGGCACATATAGAGTTTCAAAACGCTTACGAGGTAGAACATATTGCGCGAAAGTGCATAGCTACACATCATAAACACCTGGTGGAGGCTAATATCAGATACCTTTTCAGGGATGGTCCATGGAGTAGCAAAGACAGAACCACTTGGGGACGTGCTATTAAGGTGACTGCGCGAGAAAGGCACCTGACCGGAAATGACTTTTGTATAGTGATAAATACTAAGGTGTGGAAGGCGATCGAATATCACCAACAAGTTGCACTCGTAGACCATGAATTAAGTCATTGTGGCCGAAAGGCGGACGATGACGATGACGGCAACCCGGTGTGGTATGAAGTTTCACATAGCATCGAAGATTTTGTGGGGGTTATAAAAAGGCATGGCTTATGGTCGGAAGATGTGCAGAGAATTGCGCGGGCGATAGAACAACATCAACTACCCTCACTACTGGATCATGGGTTAGAGGATGATGAAACGGAGCGGGAGGAGGTTGACGATAATGAACTGCCGCTTACAGGTCTTAACTTATCGGAAAGCCTCCCGAACTAGGCAGTTAGTTGTTAAGGTTGAACGAATGGTTACTGTGGTGCAGGAGTGGCTGGAGGGTGAGGAAAAGCTGCCCTCCAAGGTCGCTGGATATGTGGTTGTAGCGGTGGCGTTTTTGTACCTGATTGGTCAGGTGGTGAGGTGTTTCTTATGAAAGCGATAACGCTTTGGGGACCATGGGCACATTTAATCACGCTCGACCTTAAGCACTATGAGACACGAAGTTGGGGAACTAAGTATAGGGGATTACTGGCTATTCACGCTAGTAAGAAAATTGTCCCGCTTAACGATTCTCTTAGGGCCTTGACTTTAAATCAAAGACGTTATGTAAATGACAAGATATGCCTTAAGTACAGTGACTACCGCAGTATGCCTGCTGGTGCTGTTATTGCAATCTGCAGCTTAGTTGATTGTGTAGAAATAACCGCAAGTTTTATTTCAAAGCTAAACTGGCTAGAAAAAGCATGTGGTGATTATACGCTAGGTAGATTCGCTTGGGTGCTGGAGGATGTCAGGGCAATTTCGGAGCCTATACCGATACGTGGCAAACAGAAGCTTTGGGAGTGGGAAGTGCCGGAGGGAGTGAAGGTTTCGTGACAGACATTAAACGCATTGAAAAAGGCATGTACTGGGATCGCGCTTGGTCTTTGGTTCGAGGTTGCAGCAAGGTTAGTGATGGTTGCTTGAATTGCTGGGCGGAGCGAGAAAACCATATGAGGTCATTCAATCCCAACGAAAAGGTTAAAGCTCAGTATGAAGGTTTGACAGACGGAGATGGTAGGTTTAACGGTCAGATTAGGCTTATGGTGCAGAATCGTAATTTACCTCTGATCGTCAAGAAGCCTACTGTATGGGCAGTGTGGAACGACCTTTTTCATGATGATGTTCCGGGAGATTTCATATATGGCGCATTTAATAGGATGCGAAAATGTGAGCAACACACTTTCATAGTTTTAACGAAAAGACCAGAACGGATGAAGATGATTTTTGATGGCTTTAAAATTTATAATAATTATTTGTGTGATTTACCAAACGTATGGCTTGGCGTAACAACTGAGAATCAGGAGCAGGCAGATAAAAGGATTCCGATACTTCTGCAAATACCGGCAGTTGTGAGGTTTGTATCTGTAGAGCCGATGTTGGGGCCGGTCGTATTGCGGAGAAAAGCCGCTAATGAGCAAGAAATAATTCAGGCCACTCTTATGGATAGACTAGAGGAATACAGCAGACCTATAGAACGAGGAATTGATTGGGTTATCTGCGGTGGAGAGTCTGGGCCAGGAGTAAGACCATTGCACCCTGATTGGGCAAGATATTTACGCGATCAGTGCGTGGCGGCAGGGGTTCCGTTCTTCTTTAAGCAGTTGGGTGAGTTCAGGGAGATACGAAGATATTGGACATTCGCAAAGTACGCGGATACTGTTGGAATGGTATCCCGCATAGTTGGGCATGGTCGAACTGCCTTATTAAATGCCGATGACTCTGATCTTGTGAATGGTGGGCCAGAACATAAAGTCTATCCAATTAGTCACCTTGAGCGGGTAGGTAAAAAGATAGCAGGTCGTGAATTGGATGGTCGAACTTGGGACGAGTTCCCGGAGGTGAAATAATGGTTGAAATAATAAAAGACGAAATGATTGAGCTGAATGAGGATAATAAGGCTGTTTGCCTTAAATCCATAAAAGATATGTTCTTTGCCGCTAAACAGCTTCATGAGTGGCTTGCAAAAGATGAGTTGTCAGTTGAAATGAAAAATACTCTCATAAGTCTCATAGAGAGCCATACAGCGGAATTTGCTAAAATACTCGAATATAATTCTCAGGCCGCTAACAGGATTGATGATGTGTTCGGTGGCATTAGGCAAGCCAATGTGAGAATACGAGAGTTGGAACATCAACTAGCTAATAACAGTTCGGTATCTGGAGTTAAAGAGTTACTCCGAGAGATGCACGACGGGTTATATAGTTGGTGGAATTTACAGGGTTTTAGTCACATAGGTGATGATAACTTTGGTTCATTCGGATATAGAGGAAAGTTTCACTTAAGTCTTAGCAGTGCAAGAATCTTTTCAAGCAAGCCTGTCACCGAGGAGCAGGAGCGCAAAAATAAACTGCAGCAGATGATTGACGATGGCTATGATTTTAGTTTTGTTGGCGGTGATCGGGAGTACGTTTTACTTGATACACCAGTAAACAGAAAGAAAATAACCGAACTTTTAAAAACAGCGTTCCCGAGTGTAAAAATTATAAAGTGGAATAATTACCATCTTAAAGATGATGATTTTAAATTGTGGGACGTTGAGGTTATTATTTACGACTTATCCGAGATTAAAAGCATTGTCGATTCTGCGAAAACTGCCAAGGCTGAGGATTAAGGATGCAAAAGTGTCGCCTAATTATTGCGGATCCTCCTTGGCGCTATAATGACCAGGGAACACGATTAAGCCCTCAGTACGAGGGCAAGCAGCGGAAGTCGGGTAAACACTATGACACTATGTCTTTAGAGGAAATATGTGCTTTAGGCGAGTGGATAAAATCTATCACAGCGCAGGACGCGATCCTGCTGCTGTGGAGCACCCACCCGATTAAAGAAACGCATCCATGGCCGGTCATGAAGGCGTGGGGGTTTAGATATTCTACGGCAATACCCTGGGTGAAGGCTAGATGGGACGCAAAGAAGAAGCGACTTGTATATCAAATCGGCGGTGGTAAAACCACCAGGTCATGTAGCGAGGAGTTATTGGTTTGTACACGCGGGAAAGGTGCCTCGCTGGTGCGAGACAGAGGAATTCCTGGAGCCATAATAGCGCCGAGGACAAAGCACAGCGCCAAACCGGATGAGCAATATGACATAGCAGAACGCATGGTACCATGTGGGCCGATGTTGGAGTTGTTTGCCCGCCAGATTAAGCATAAATGGTCAACTTGGGGCGATGAAATCAGCGATTGGGGTAGTGGAGCTTGGACGAACTTAAAAAAGCTAGGCTAAGACTTAGGATTGAGCGACTACGGAAGAAGCTATATGACTGCAAGCCGGAGAAGCTTTGTTTTTGCGGGATACTGCCCAAAGATATTGAGGAAATAGCTTAAACCAAAACAACAGGGGGAAGGCAAATGGCGCGGGCAAGAAATATTAAACCAGGATTTTTCTTGAATGACGAATTAGCGGAAATAGAACCTCTTGGTCGCTTGCTATTTGCTGGCCTCTGGACTATTGCAGATAGGGAGGGACGCCTTGAGGATAGACCCAAGAAAATCAAGGCGGCTGTACTTCCCTATGACGATTGCAACGTAGATAGTTTATTGCAGGAGCTAAATAATAAGGGATTCATTGTCCGGTATACGGTAAATGGCAATAGTTATATAGCTATTATTAACTGGAAAAAGCACCAAAACCCACATATAAAAGAAGCTGCAAGCGAGATACCTGCACCGGAAAAAATAGTTTCTTCCATTAAAGAGGTTAGGGATGAAACTATTTTAGAACATGAAAAGAACAGTACAAGTACAGTACTAGAACAGAATCAGAATACAACTAATCCTGCTGATTCCCTTAACCCTATTACTGATTCCCTTAACCCTATTACTGATTCCCTTAACCCTATTACTGATTCCCTTAACCCTATTACTGATTCCCTTAACGGTGATAAAAAACAAAAAGAGGGCAAAGGAAAAAGTCCACCAAAAAATAATTATGCCGAGTTCGTGAGAATGACCGAAGCTGAGCATCAAAAGTTAGTTGACGAATATGGAGAAGAAAAAACAAAATCCATGATTCAAATACTAGATAACTATAAAGGCTCGAAAGGTAAAACATACAAAGATGATTACCGGGCTATCTTGTCCTGGGTAGTCAAACGAATTGAGGAAGAGGAGAGGAATAAGCATGGAGGCTGTTACTATAACGACGGAAAGCGTAAAACAGAGATGGCAAAGACAGGCACAAGAAAGACAGCAGAAGATTACACAAGCGGGGAGTATGGAAAATTTTTTGAGATTGACTTACCCGATGACCATGGAAAAGTTTGCTGAAATAATCATGTCAACGAATAACGGACAGCAGGAGTTTGATGAATTTCAACTTGGCGATGCCGAGAGGTCATTAGTCGGTTGCCAAAAATGTACTGGACTTGAGTTTTGCGAAAGTGTTTCCCCTGGACTTGCGGTAAGACAGTTAACTAATCATTTTGGCTCTCTAAGTATTTCATATGGTCATTGTGAATTTGAGTTAGCTAGGCAGGGGCAAGTAAAAATAGGCGAATTGCTGCAGAGTTCAAGGATTAAAAAGAGATTTCTTCAAAGAACGCTTGACCGCTTTGAAATTACCAAGGGGAATAAAAAGCCTTTCAGTATGATTAAAAGCTATGTTGAGTCATTTAACTCCGATGTGAGTGTAGGTATCATGCTTGTTGGGCCGGTCGGAACTGGTAAAACGCATTTGGCTATAGCCATCTTGCAGGAGTTGATTAAGAAAGGACATGCCGGTGCTTATGTTACGGTACCGGAACTCCTTGATGAAATTAGGGATTCTATAAGCTCTGACGTTAAAGGTGGTAGCGCTAAGCTGATGCAGTTAGTCAAAACAATACCTGTTCTTGTGTTGGATGATATGGGAACAGAAAAGGCCACTGAGTGGGTGCGGGAAAGGCTTTTTGTGATAATTAATGCCCGATACGAGGACATGAAGCCGACAATCATCACGACCAACTGCGGTATTGAGGAATTGCAGGAGAGGATAGGAGAAAGAACTGTCTCTCGCCTCTGGGAAATGTGTAAAGGTGTGGTTCTGGAAGGTGAAGATAGAAGAAAGCGGCGGTAAGAATAAGCCCATGGATGAGCAACAGAAAGGATGGTCATGGTGACAAAAACAGAGAGGCTTAAAGTAGCTCTGAATGCAGTGAAGGAGCTAAGGGAAGAGATTAATACTATTTTGAATGATTGTCCTGTTCAACATGGATATAAATCAAAAATAACTTGTACGCAAAAACCAGATGACTGCGTCAGATGCTGGGACGATGCGCTAAACAATGCGGTAGAACCTGACGCCGGGGTGCCAGAGGTTTTCGACGATAGTGGGTTGCCGATGCGGGGAACGGCGTGATGCTGGTAGTTTTAAAAATAGGCCTTATCGCCTGCAGTAAGAAAAAACTGGCTAATGCGTCAGAGGCAAAAGACCTTTACTGCAGTCCGTTATTTAAAGCGGCGAGTCAATACGCAGAAAAGAACTATGACAAGTGGCTTATATTATCAGCAAAACACGGATTATTGCATCCATACAGGATTATAGAGCCTTACGACTTATCACTAAACGATATGTCTGCAAAAGAACGGGCAAAATGGTCTGAGATGGTGTTGTCTCAAATTGCAAAGCTTGGTTTAGATGACGAAAAATTTTACGTCCATGCCGGAAAAAAGTATCAGGGTATTTGTAAGTATCATGCAAATTATCACGTACCTTTGGCCGGTCTTGGCATAGGACAGCAGTTGGCTTGGTACAAGGAGCGTAATGATGCTAGTGGGAGGTGAGGAGATAGAGCACACATATACAGCCATATACTTATTTTGCGGTTCGGGCGGGTTCGCATTGGGAGCCCAAGAGGCGACAACAGAATACCGGGGAGTATCGGCAAACTTTATTACACTAGCCGGGATTGACTGCGACCCTGACGCGTGCAAAGACTTTGAAGCACTTACCGGAGCCCCAGCGGTGCAGATGGACTTGTTTAGCCGGGAAGATTATATCGCTTTCCATGGTCAAGAACCACCTGAAGGATGGAGGGAAGTGACTCCTAAGGATATACGGAAAGTGGCTGGTGGAATAGCTCCAGACGCGGTTATTACTTCTCCACCATGCAAAGGGTTTAGCGGATTATTACCCAGCAAATCAGCGGCATCGGAAAAGTACCAAGCGCTTAACCGGTTGACTATAAGGGGCTTAAAACTAACCCTGGAGGCCTTTTCCGATGACCTGCCAGGCATAATTCTCTTGGAAAACGTGCCGCGAATAACAACTAGAGGCAAGGATCTGCTGCAGGAAATGAAAAGTCTGTTGGGTGGTGCCGGATATGTTTTTCACGAAGGATTTCATGATTGCGGAGAGCTCGGAGGCCTGGGACAGCATCGGAAAAGGTATCTGTTGATAGCCAGAAACCCGGCCAAGGTGCAAAACTTCGTGTATCAGTCGCCAAAACTGCAGGTTCGTAGTATAGGCGAAATATTGGGACCACTGCCCATGCCAGGAGACCCAAGAGGCGGGATAATGCACAGACTACCGAAACTGCAGTGGAAAACATGGGTACGTCTGGCACTTATACCGGCCGGGGGAGATTGGCGGGATCTTGAGAATATAGCACCGGAAGAATATAGGCTTGAATATCTCCCAAGGGGTGGCGGTTCGTTCGGGGTACAGGATTGGGATAAACCTTCTAAGACCGTAACAGGAAACGCCAAAGTAAACGGTTCTAATGCTGCTAATATTGCAGACCCAAGACTATCAGAAAGGGGCACTAGACACCCTGCAGTTTATCAAGTAGTCAACTGGACAGAGCCAGGACCATGTGTGACAGGAACCCGCTTTGGGAGTGGTGCACCAGCAATAAGTGACCCGCGAACAGGCTTTAAGGACAGCACACATCACGCCATCTATCGGGTGAGCAAGTGGGACGAATCAGCCAATACCGTAACTGGAGCTATGAGGCCGAACAATGGAGCATTAACTATAGCTGACCCAAGGTTAGGATGTAAATGCAGGTCAGGCAGTTATGGAGTACAGGACTGGTCGGACCCGGCAAAGACAGTCACAGGTGCAGACATCCACAGCGGCAATTGTGCGGTGTCTGACCCTAGAATTCCAAAAGACACCGAATCTGGGGTTTGGATAATAATAGCTTTGGACGGCAGCTGGCATAGACCACTAACAACCTGGGAACTGCTTGCACTACAAGGATTTCCACTCTATATGCCAGATGGTTCGCCGGTAGTATTGTCAGGGAAATCAGATGCCAAATGGCGGGAGCGGATCGGTAATGCGGTACCGCCACCGGCAGCAAGAGCTATCGGGGAACAGATTCTAAGAACGTTGTTACTGAGTAAGCTTGATGTTTGGGAACTAAGTAATCAGGAAATATGGGTACAGCCCGGCGGGGATGATGGACATGCCTGGTACACGCGGTTTATTCCCGAATCATCCAACGAGGAACTGCCCGGACTGCGGCAGACCATATAAACCACTTTCCGGCAACCAGAAACGTTGCAAAAGCTGCATAAGGGCAGCGAGAAGAGAAAGGGGAAAAGAGAAATATGAGCAGAAAAAGCGCAATAAAGAGAGCGCAGGAAATAGCTGAGCTTAAGCAAAACGTAAGTAATTTACAAACTAGACTTTCCGTGCTGAGTGGTGCCTATGACTACCACCGAGAAGAAATAGAAAGGTTAAGCTCTGAGATAAGAACTCTTGCAACTGCCAATAGAATACTGACCAATAGCCTAAATGACCATATAGATATAGTCACTTTTGACCGTGAGTCTCAGGCCCAGGAAAACCTCAGAATACAAACTCAACTATCTGCCCTTGAGAGAAAGCTTAACTCAGAGAGCAAGATTAATACAAGGCATATGCTCAGACTTATCGACAGGGTTGCCGCACTCGAAACAAACCCCGTCATAAAACTGTTTAGCTGGCCTAAGAGGAGGGTGGTTAAGGATGCCTAGACCCAAAGTTAACCCTATTGAGTTGGTTGTGCAGGCCATCCATGAGGCAGGGACTTCTGAGCCGGGCAAAGTTAGCCTTCAAATTGAGGAAATAGTACAGCGTAAGATGGCAAACAGAACAGCAAAAGGAAAAGTATTGTTCTGTTTGTATCGGGAGATAGAACGCTACGGGATTAGGAAGTACAGCGATGTTGTCAGACTGGTCGAGAAGGTCAGGAGGGCTGTCTCATGAAATGCCATTGTTGCGGCGGTACCGAACAAGTCAGCATGGACAAGTCCTTTGGTTACTTCCTCTGTGTGTTATGTCGGAGGCAGTGGATAAGGGCTAACACCAAGATAGACCCGGAAATGCCCAGAAGAATGAGAAACAAAAAGGCGGCTGTGTGATGGGATACAGCAAATACAAAAACCAGTATTCGGAAGAGGAGAAACGTATAGCAAGCCTAAAACATCCCATCGAGCAAGTATATAAAATCTACCGTGAGGCAGGGTTCACCAGAAGCAAAGAATGCCTTAGAAAGTGGAGGTATGACAACGGCATATTGGAGTCAGATTTTAAAGCCGGAATAACTGTAAGGCATAAGCCAAAGCGCAAGACTAAGCAAGTCAACCGCTTTCCTGAAGGAGTTCGGGAGTGGTTTATGGACACCAGAACTGATAGTTTTGTTGGACTATAACAAAATACATAGCAGACCGGTGCCGAGCCGGTCAAGTCCCGAAAGGGTGAGATGGATGAGAAAAGCACACAGCCAACAGAAAGGCGTTAAACGTCTGGTCATCGGGAAGTGCATGGGTTTAATTTTTGGCTGGTCAACCAAAGAAAAAGACTACTGGTATGACAAAAAGCCAGGAGATAAACCGCGTGTATGGTATGAAATATACAATGTCGAGTGCGTAAAAGTAAGATGCGTGTATATGTTTCGTGCTTATGTAGCAATATTTTGGAAAAAGGAGTTGTTTTAACAATGCAACTCTTGAAATTAAACAAAAATCCAATCTCTCGCATAACTCAGTTATCCCGTTGATACGGGTTGTCGAAATCGGGCATTGAGGTAATCACCAACAGGTAACTACCCGCTGTCGAGCGGATGCCCGTCGAAGTCCCGGAGTTACGCCGGGCGCCATATGAAAAATAGACGTAAAACTGAGCATGGTTAGGGTTATCTATGGCGGTTAGTTGCCGTAGGATGTCAATACGGTACCAATCCCACTTAGCTGATTAATTCAGTTAAAGTGGTGCGGGTGTGCGAGAGGTTGTTAGTCTTAGTCTAGGCAAGGATAGCAGCGCCTTAGCTATCTATCTTAAAAATAAATACCCAAACAGGAAATTTGAATTCGTTTTTGTTGACAACGGGGCAGAACTTCCCGAAGCATACGCCTACCTGCCGAAGCTGGAAAGCGTGATAGGTAAAATAACTGTCCTACACAGTGATTTTGAAGGCATGTTGGGCAAGTGGGGAAACTTCCTGCCAAGCGCAAAAGCCAGATGGTGCACGCGAAAAACAAAGATAGAGCCACTAGCCAAATATCTCGGAAACGATAATATTCTGATGTACGTCGGGTTGACTGCTGATGAAACGAAATCTAACCGAGGGTGGAAGTGGCCTAGCAATGTAAAAACAAAATACACTTTTCAAGAGCAGGGAATAGTAAGGTCAGATATAATCAGAATCTTAGATTCAGCAGGTATTGGCCTTCCAGATTTCTATCAGTGGCGTTCCAGGTCTGGGTGCTACTGTTGCCCGTTCCAACGTCGGATCGAGTGGGTAGAACTCCTTGAACGTCATCCGAAATTGTTCTGGAAAGCTGCTGGATTTGAAAATGAGAAATACACCTGGATACAAGGTTTGCCGCTCTTAGAGTTGGCAAAGCGGAAAGACGAGATTAGAAAACGTCACAGTGTGGCTTTGTATCGAGAGGAAATAAGGGGCAAGCAAATAGTATTTAATTTCTAGGAGGTAGATGATGGATAACATAGGTCAAGGTTTAGCTGAACTTGCTATAAAAGTAGAAGAACGAACAAAAGAGAGAATTAACGAAGCAATACAGGCAGAGCGCAGAAGGATTGCTGACTATTTAGTAAGTAATAAAATATGTCCTGCTGTAGAAAATTTATGTGAAACTCCTGGATTTATGGAAAGTTGCTGCTTTTGTTGTTGGTCAACGGTGCTTGATAAGGAAAAAAGATGATAAGAACAAGGATATTGTTCTGAAAGGCTTTGCCCGTTGGCTGAAGCAGAGCGCTTAGGCGGTTATAAAAAATCGGAGGTGTGATATGGCTAAACCAAAACCGAGTGAGGACAGTATTGTTTTTGAGGCAGTAAAACTAGGAGCTACTTTTGTAGCCCTGGGTAAGCAGTGGGGAGTAACTGCAAGGACAGCTAAAGCCTGGTGTAAGGACGTTGGCATAGAAAAGCCCGGAGTGCAACCCATTAAGACGGAGCTAGTGCAGGACTTAGAGCCTACAGCGGTACCGGTGCTTAGGTCCGAGCGACGAGAATTAACTACAGCGGAGCAAGAAGCATTTGGCACCATCGGGCACCTTGTAAAGACCAAGCAACCGCAGGTATTCGAGAAAATAGAACACCTGCCAAGGTCAGCGGAAAAAGAAATTTATGCACTGATCGACTCTTTAAGTACTACCGTGATTCAACTTAAAGGGGAGTTAGTTGCAGAACGCAAAGCCAGGCTGCACTTTAAGGACGATCTTACTGTAAGGGTAGAAGAAATATTTAGGCAGGTAGCGGAACCTCAGGGTAAAACGTCGGCAGACCAGTCGGTTAACCCATTTATAAGCACAATGCTGTCTATAGCTGAAAAAGTTATAAGAGCCGGGACAGGAGATGCACACCTGGACGTGGCTGAGCAAAGGATATATCACCAGTTTAGAGCGTTGATTCAATATACTACAAGGGATCTCAGATACATTCTAAACAACCATCACCACTTTGATCTGTCGATTACGGAAAGTAAAGAATATTCGGCAAAAGCTAAAGAGAAAAAGGCTGCAGTTAATGGCCAGACTTAGTCTAAGGTGCAGAAGGAGATAAAAATGAAGCCAGATAAAAAGAAGAAAATCATCGATCTTGTAAGCAAGAAATACTGGGAGAGCTACAACCGGGGAGACAGGTCTTGGGATAGGATGTCTGAGGGATCGAAAGATATAGTTAGGCAGGATGCAGAAATATATCTTGAAGCTATTGGATACTTTGATTTGTGCGATGAAATCAACTCACTCCCATCAAATTTAAAAGGCGATATTTGTCCGAAATGCCTCGATATTGTTACGGACAAACTGCCACAAACACTATATGACCAGGCTTAATCTAAGCCTTAAGGAATATAACCGGTTAACTGGTAAGGCAGGGAAGGAAAAACGGGCCGACAAGCCCGTAACCCTTCCACCAGTGCAGGTGCAGTGGGATGCCTGGAAATTGCAAGGTGGCATATGGATTCAGATACCGGATCCGCCACCAAGCCTAAATGAATGGATGAACTGGCATTGGGCTAAACGAGGGAAATATAAAGACGAACTGACCGACGATATCCATAAACTTGTCCTATTCTTTAAATTTACGAGGTATAAACTGGCTACAGTGCAAGTAATTCACTACTTTAAAACTAAACGAAAACGGGATCCGTCAGACAACTATGCACCAAAATTTTTAATGGATGCTTTGGTCAGGTCCGGCGTCCTGGAAGACGATAACGGGGAAATGGTCACTGTTCTTATACCAGAATTGAAAGTAGACCGCAATAGACCCAGGACTGAAGTTTTTATATGGGAGGGGTTAAATGCTCAACAAAACCCTAACAGCCCTACAATCAATCAGAGTTAACTTAGTCAAGGACGAATACCTGCTTCAGGACATTATAGCTAAAGCGCTTGACGATGCAGGGATAACTTATTCTAAAGAGTATAAACTGGCCCCGCGTAACAGAATAGACTTCTTGGTTGACGGTGGCATTGGCATAGAAGTAAAGAAGGGGAAGCCGTATACCAGACAAGTTGTTGAGCAACTCAAGAGATATGCGGCCTTCTCTGAAATAACAGCTATTATTTTGGTGGTTGAGCGCAACCTTGATATTCCAAAAGAAATTAACGGAAAACAATGTTGCTCGTTCGGATTAAATAAATTATGGGGGATAGCCCTATGATACCAGCTTACTTGATGCAGTCAGAACAATCAGGTCAAACCTTCGGAACTCTTGATAGACAAGGTGACTACTGGCTCATAGAAGCCGATCCCTATGTCATCGAGTTTGCAAAGAGAATCTTCCCTGGGTGTAAAACAAACATTCGGGGAAGAGTGAAATTTAAAGTAACCAAACGCACAAACGGAGATTTAAACTGGTTAATGCTCAGATACCCACTAGAAATTAAGTCAGATAAGTGGGATATCGAAATTAACAAAACCATTGAGCATGTGGCAAAGAGGCAAGAGATACAGGCAAAGCCTCAACTGGTTATACCGGGGACAGAGTTTAAGGCCGAACTAAAAGAATTCCAGCAGGAGGGACTTGCCTTTCTTTTGCATAATAGGCGCACTCTATTAGCTGATGATATGGGTTTAGGTAAAACAGTTCAGGCACTGGCCTTTCTCTCAGAAACAAAATCCTACCCGTCACTGGTTGTGGTCATGCCCCACCTTATCAAGAACTGGGAAAAGGAAATAAGGCGGTTCGTAAAACTGCCACCAATATCGGGAAAGATGCCAGATATGTTCGAGGACGGTTATCCGGACACGGTGCATGTTATTAAAGGATTAAAGCCTTATAAACTGCCTGCAGCAAACATCTATATTATTCATTATTTATTGCTACGGGGATGGAAAAACCATTTACCAGAATACGGCTTTCAATCAGTCTTATTCGATGAAATACAAGAGCTACGCCACAGAGGTACTGAGAAGTATAGCGCTGCGTCTCTTGTTTCTGATAGTTGCGAAAATGTGATTGGGCTATCGGGAACCCCAATCTACAACAAAGGCGGCGAGATGTGGAATGTAATGAACATCTTAGAATACCACTGCCTTGGAGATTGGGAGGCGTTCACCCGTGAGTGGTGCCATGGGTACGGCTCAGAAGTAGTTGTAGACCCTGGATTGTTGGGTGACTACCTGAGAAGTGAAGGGTTGCTACTTAGGAGGACAAAGGACCAGGTACTAAAAGAACTTCCGCCTAAGCGCCGGGTAGTACAGACAATAGATTTTGATGCTGGCAAGTACGGAGAACTAATCCAAGGAGCTATTGAAAAAGCTCAGATATATGACTCCGTCAAGGAATTTACCGAAAAGGGCCAGCTTAAGCGGGAGATTGAGGGTGAAGCACGTCAAGCGACTGGAATAGCGAAGGCCGGACATGTTGCAGCTTTTGTGAAGATGTTGCTTGATGCAGGAGAGAAGGTCTTGTTGTTCGCCTATCACCATGCAGTCCATGATATTTACACAGAGGATCTAAAGGACTATAAGCCAGTTAAAATCACCGGCCGGGAAACTGCGAAACAAAAAGGACAGTCTGAAGAAGCCTTCATGGGCGGGCTAACTAATCTATGTATAATCTCTCTAAGAGCGGCTGCCGGATTAAACTTACAAGCGGCAAATTGCGTGGTATTCGGTGAGTTGGATTGGAGTCCGGCAATACACAGTCAGGGCGAGGACAGGGCACACCGCATGGGACAAGAAGATTCAGTCCTCTGCTACTATCTCGTCTGTGAAGGTGGTACCGACGAGGACATACAAGAGGCCTTAGGGCTTAAAGTATCGCAGTTCGTTGGACTAATGGGAGATAAGGCAGAGGGCGAGGATGATCGTTTAATTGCTCAGTCAGCAGTTGCCAAGCATATGGACAGCGTTATTCAGAGACTGAAAGAGACTGGGCAACAGAAAAAGAGAAAAGGTGCCTGATGAGTTTGTTAATTCAAGAGTGACTGACAGATGGTTATGAAGTTTTGATTGGAGGTTTTAGTTTGCCTTATACCTTGTTTTGCATGACCTACAAAGAATTTTGCAGGAGAAGGGACGTACTAATCAATCTTATATTTAGAGAAGATTTACCCTTGTGGCGCAAAGCCGAGTTTAGTTACGCGGGCGGAGTAGTTCGGAGTGATAAGAAATATCGCAACCACCGGAGCAGGATTAGGAGAAATCTTTGGAGCGGGCAGAGGAAAAGGCAGGTGGGTAATGATGAAAATTAACTATGACGTGTTGGCACTAATAATTACGGCCAACATGAAATATATCGGTTGCTGCGCTATCGTGCTTGCAGTTGCTATCTGGGGAGCATATGCAATAAATAAAGATGCAAAGCGACTACGTGCCAGAGCGGATGCGGAAGCCAAAATGGTTGAAGCTATGAAGCTAGTACCAGAAGTAGTTGGGTATGTACCGGGGAAGAAAAAGCGGAAGGGGAGAACTAAATGAATAGTTATCTAGACGTTTTATTTTCAGGACTTAGCAAAGGCACTCATGGTGCCGTTGGTGTGGATTTTAGGCCAGAGGAAAAGAAGGCAGTAAAGTCTAACCCATTACAAGCTACTACGAAGAGAATGCCTAGAGAAAAGGCTGAGAAGTCGGACAGAAAGAAGAAGCATAAGAAACAGATGGCTAAGGCGTCGAGGGTGAGGAACCGGAGGTAGACATGAGCGATAAACTACCAGACAAAATTATTCCAATATCAACGCTTATAATCAACCGGGCTAAGCGTAAAACATGCCAATGTCGTAACCGCAAATTTGAGATTGACACCACCAACAGGGAAGTAATCTGTCAGGAGTGCGGTGCGATTGTAGATCCTTACGATGCCCTGTTGAGTATAGCAACTCACTATGATCAGTTGAGTGAAGAGGTTAAATATCTCTTGGAGCAGCGAAAGAAAATAATAGACTGGGAGCCGCATTTAGTCGCAATAAGAAAACTGGAATTGATTTATAGGGGCGGCAAGATGATTCCTTGTTGCCCGCATTGCAAGAATGGATTATATGCTAACGAATTACTTATTTCCAGCATGAATAAGAAATACGAGGAGCAGCGGAGAAAGTTTAAGAAAAAAGAAGGTGATTAATATATGCTTTGGATAGTAGTGGTTTTGGTGATACTTTTGGTTGTCATATGTGTAGTCCGCAGTTCCAGAAAATCAAAGTCAAAAGGTAGTAGCGGATCTGATTCATCGTGGATGTTCTTCGACCTCTTTAGTGGCTCAGATAGTAATGGCGATAGTTGGTTTGACGGTGACGGTGGTGGAGGATGTGACTAATAACAAGGGAGGTATGGTAAGTGAAAGTGACTTTTAAAAACCAGCTTGACACTTATATGCAGCTAAGCGCCGGTGCTGTTGAGCACAACCTTAATCCTGATCAGGAAGTAGTTTTAGACCTGCAAGAAGGTGATTGTTTGTATGTTGATCATCTAAGCCAGGTAAAAGTTGAGGAAGAAATTAGCGCCAATGATAACCTGAAAGAATTTTATGGTCAGGTAAGCGTTGTTGCTAGAATTAGTTTTTGCATTAAAGCCGAAAGCGAGGAAGAGGCGAAAGAAAAGCTGTTTAATGCTAATTTACCACTAAGTCTCGTTGATGATGAAGATAAACCTGTATGCGAAATACAAGAAATTAGTTGGCATATGGTAGATGAACCAACACGAGGCAATGTTAGAGAAAGCGATCTTGATGATTTTGAGATACGGGAAGAATTAGAATAACCAACAAAAGCCAGGCTAACGCCTGGCTAATACATATTTTGTGAGGAGGGCCTAAGGGTTGAAGCAGACACCTTTGTCTGAACAGATAATATCAGAAATCCGTAAACAATCAGCAGAATTAAACCAGTTGAGGTATGGTGAAGTGGTCCTAAAGGTATCTGATGGCAAGATTACCTGGGGA